>Ga0208427_1000230_pt1 | contig 24002 bp, 39 predicted proteins | sample DEB08_DNA_FD_184532 | JGI IMG/M metagenome (GOLD analysis project Ga0208427, IMG submission 184532) | Aqueous microbial communities from the Delaware River and Bay under freshwater to marine salinity gradient to study organic matter... | ecosystem: Environmental > Aquatic > Marine > Coastal ...
AGCCTAGAACTTTCAGAGATAGCAAGAGAATTATTAAATTTGCCTGAATACAAAAGAAAGCAATTGGCTTTAATTTTGATCGGCTCAACGCTTACCGATATATCAAAAAAAGAAGCGGAAACAGTCACAGAATGTTTTATATAAGGAGTAAACATGAATCTAACTAAAAAACAAATAATAGAAAAACTTAAAAGCATACAGTATGAAGTTGATAGCATCTTTAACGAGAGGCTAGATAGGTTTGATACTGAATTGTTGGAGTTTCGCAAAGACCCTGAACCTGATTATGGTTATATATCGTTTTTAGGGCATGAGGTTTATGAGGCTCAAAGAGTTCAAAAAGTAATTTTAGAAATAATAGGAGAGGAAGACTAAATTTGCGGTAAAGGTAAATTTGCCTCTATGGTAAATTTGCCTTTATCTTAGAACTTGTTTAACTCTTCTAGCAAATTGTTTATTCACTTCTTTATAAAAGTTATTTTGTACTACCTTTTGAGATAACTTAAACCAATCAATAAACTTTCTATGCCTAATAAATGGTGTAAAGGCTACAAGCAAGTCTAAGCCACCTCTACCTTTTCTACCTTGCCTTTCCCATATACCATAGACTTTTGATCCCTTACCTTTAGGTACGCCTATAAAACGTGAGCCTTTTCTTTGAGATTCTTTAGTCTTATCTAGTCTTTTTAATATACCTCTTTGAGTAACAATGTTACCGAACTGATTTCTTCTACCCATAGCATCATCAGTAGGTGATGGATAACTTTGACTTCTAGCAGGTTCGTTTTCTCCAGTATAGATATAATACAAGAACTTTGTAGCATAACTCTTAACCCTAACTGTAACCTTTAGACCTCTCTTATTAGGTTTAGCAAACTGAGACATGACAATAGCAGTTATAGATGTTTTTCTAGGTTTCTCTAGTTTTCTTAGAAGCATCTCTCTATGAGCATTGACAACTTTAGCACCAGTATAATTCATGCCTTCGCTAAGAACTTTGTTAAAAGTCTTATGTTGCAAAACGTCCATTTTCTTTTGCAGTTTCTTGAGATCAGTTTTTACTTGTATATCCATATTTGCCTTAATACTAAATTTGCCTTAAAAGTAAATTTGCATCAATACTAAATTTGCCTTAATTATAAATTTGCCCATGGGCTTTTTTTATCAAACTTCAAACCATTCTCATTAGCCACTTTGAGAATAGTCGATTTGCTTTTACCTAAAGACATCACAACCTCATTCAGCGATTTGCCTTTATCGATTTGCCTTTTTAATTGTGAAACATCAATTTGCGGTTTATTACTCATTATAAGTTCTCGTAATGTTCTTTTAATTTATTAATATACCAAATACTTTTCTCTAAGTCTTGAATGTTAGAGTCTTTATATTTATGTCTATGTAAGTATTTAATTGCATTACCTTCTAGATATGAAGGGAAATTTGCACCCAACTGTTGCTTTATATAGTCTATACATTCAAATTTGCCTTTATTGTAATGTGGTGGTTTGTTTACTAAATCACTCATTTGCCTCTCCTTTTGGTAAATATACTTCTACATAAGCCTCACATTTGGGGCATGATAGATTCGTAACAATATCAAATTCTTCGTTTTCATCTCCAATATCATGATCTCCACCCCAAATTAATTTAGTTGCACAATGCCAACAATTCATATTTGCCTCCTAATTATTTCATTCTTACATTTTTGTATGACTTTTTTCTTAGCACTTGGTGATTCAATGTAATCATTAAGCTCTGAAAGTGTCATACACTTTAGATAGTAATGTTCTGTTGTTGTTTTACCTGTAGCCCTATCTCTGATCTTGGCACTAGGTTTTAGTTTTATCGGCATCTTTTTTCTCCTTTTTCTTTTTGCCAAAGACCTTTTTCCAATTTGCATCTAACTTCTTAGAGTCTTCAGGTCTACGTTTAGACCCTTTGCCACCATGCCACTTAGACATAATCGACTCTTTGAAAATTGACCGATTTATCTAATTTGCTTAAAAGTTCTTTTGCTCTCATAAAATCATTGGGCAAACATCTTAATAATTCTTCTATACTGAATATCATAATATCTTTTTCATCTTTATGTATTAATTCTAATACAGGCTTATCATCATCAGTATCACATACCAAAGCAGTCTTTCTATCAAACGTAAAGCATTTTGCATTTGGTTGAATCATAATATATCCACTTTCTTCACATTTGATATTTAACTGCTCATAAGCTCTTATCATCATTTCAACCATAGCGATTTGCTTTTTAGGTGGATCATCTTGTAAAGATGTTTTTAGTATTTGCTCACCTTTAAGAAACTTAATCTCAAAATCAACACCCACCATTTTAAATATCCTTCTACGATTACCCCATTTAACTTTAGTCTCTAGCTCATAGATTCTTAGTTCTTTTAATTTATCTTTTAAAGATTCATTTAAATAAGTATTCATATATTTATCTCCTTGTGCGTATACATTTAAGTGTGCATGTGTGTAGTCCTACGGACTACTACACACACACACACTCAAATAATGTATCAATACACACACACACACTTGCACACACACTCGCACACTCTATTCATTATTTAACTCATAATCATCATATAATCTAAACTCAGATAGTCTATAACCCTGCTTTCTTACAGTGTTTTTGTCTCTTTTAGCATGTATAACAACACCAGCTTTTTCTAATCTTTTAAATGATCTATTGATAGCATCACGATTAATTTCATTACCACTAGTGTTATATACCGCTTGATGACCAAAATCATCTGCTGTAAACCATTCTTCTTCAGGTTTTGGCTTATCTTTTGCTAGAAAATACATAAGAGAAGATATCTTTTTATCTTCTGCTTCGTTTACCGCATCTTGTATATCATCATCAGAATCATCAAGATCAGTCTCAATTAATAATCCTGAAGTCACATTGAGACCCTCACCAATAACAGTCTCCTCATGGAAAATAAAGCTCTTGTCAGTCATTCCCATTCCATCTTTATTTTTGGTTTGTTTCATCTTGACAAACATTTGCTTCTCACCATCAACAGTATTATCTTTTCTCTCAACCATAAACTCACCATCAATAGAAGCATCAAGAACAGAACTACCTCTAGCTCTTCCTTTATTTCCTCTACCAGTATGATGAACAAGCAATACAGTACAATCAAAGTCATGAATCAACTGATCAGCAGCTTTGACAAACTTATTAACCTCTTGAGCAGAATTTTCATCGCCTGAGAAATTTCTTTGAAACGTATCGAAGATAATTAAACCGATTTGCCCTACTTCTTTTTTAAGCAAGTTAATTTCAGTTTCTAGCTTCTCATACTCTTCTGCTTCATTAATCCTTGAACCTCTATTAGATAAAAATAAAGGTGCACCCTCTAAGCTACCACCATATTTGCTTTGGTGGAATACAGCGAGCCTTCGCTTAATTCCACTCACTCCCTCCCCTGCAAGATAGACTACAGGTGCTTTTTTTGCTTCATGACCATAGAAAGGAGTTCCTTTTGCTACAGCACAAGCCATGGCTATCGCAATAAACGATTTGCCTGATTTGGGAGCACCGAATACTGTTATTAAACGATTACGTTCAAATACCTCGGTTATAAGCCAATCAGGGTTCGTTACCTGCGATAGAACATAATCGGCTCTATCAAAACGTAAAGCACCCTTAGGTAGCTTAACTTTTTGTTTATCAACAAAGCTAATAAATTCATCTGCTGATTTAAAATAACCCCTCTCATAAGCATCATAAAGATCATCCTTTTCATTAAAATCTTCAGGTGGCTGTATGATTCTAATATTTCTACAACCTTCTTTTCTTAGGTGTTCTGCTAATTGATCAGCACATTCCTTGCCTGCTTTATCATTATCAGGAAATATCCATACTTCTCTTTTTAATATAGGTTTCCAATCTGCCTTCTTCCAACTATTGACTCCACCATGCCAAGTACAAGAATCTAACTTATCTCCAATTATTGCCTCACAGCCTCTTAGAGCCTTCTCACCTTCATTTAACACAATAGGCTTCTTTGGGTACTTGTCTGTATAATAAATTGGCATAAGAGGGCTGTCAGGGCGTTTTAAGTCCCATAAACCATTAGCATCTAATGTAAATGGTGCATATTTCTGTTTAATGGCATGACCTTCAGGGAATCTGAGAACCATAAAATTATCAGTATACTTAAGGCTAACGATTGACTGTTTATACAAATCAATCATTTGCTCTCTAGTGAATGACCTAGCACTACTTGTGGCTTCAATTTTAGGGGGGTTGAAACCACTTAATAAGGAGTCATTTGAATGTAGTGCTAAGTCATAACCAAACTGTTTTAAAACTGTGTTGACATCTTCATTAAGATGTTTAATTAAATCTATTACTCCCCCGCCGACTCCTTCTTCGTGATCGTAAAAAGTCCCCTCTGATAGATTAAGAGCCATAGACCCCTTATTACCCCATCTAAGCTCGTTAGATGAGGTTTTAGTGGGTTCTCCTAGTAGTTGCTTGGCAACGTCAGGTGCTATTCTTATCCAATCTATCTGTTGCATCAGAATGGAATATCATCATCAGATAATTCATTCTTATCAACCATCTCCTGAACTTTATCAGCAAGACCATCATTAGGACTCTTAAATGTGTCCGCAACAGCATCATCATCCTTGTCATAAAATGCTGGTATATCAAAGTTAGCAAATCTAGGTGCAAACTTAGAAAACTCAAAAGATAATTCTGATGACCTTCCTATCCCAACCTGTATTTCTTTTGAGCCTTTATACTCAACTACAGGTAAGGAATCACTATTTGCATCCATTTGATTCCAAAAGCTACTTAGTATCTTATTAAAGGCACTTGATTCAGCAAAAGTGAATCTACTCCAAATAAGTGCATGGTCATGTCCATGTGGCATAACACAGCAACTAAATGCTCTTTTCCAATCATCAGAAGGTTTAGGGCTTGCTTCTCCAAACTTAGCATCCCATTGATACTGATACTCACCAGCATACCTACCCCAACCACTTTTAAATGTTGCAGGGTCTAACTGCAAGTATTTAAAATCGATTGCTGTTTGCCCATTAACAAAAAATTGTTGATCGGCTGTTTTAAAAGCAAGATAAACTTGCTGACTATCGCTGGAATTTCTCATTCCGCCTAATATATCCATAATACTCTCCTATGGTTAATGTATTGTTCTATCAATACTGTTTAAATAATCAGTCTCAAGTTTCGTATAATTACGCTCCTTGAAACTGAAGTAATCCTCATCATTTACAATGCCAAAGACATCGCAAGCAATTTGGATTCTTTCGTAGGCTGCCCTACAAAACTCTTCAAAATCTTCCTGAAGCAAGTAGCTATTTAAATCCATTCGCTTTTTGTAAGATTTCATCTAACCTTTTGCATATTTCTGATAGTGGACATAAGTATGTGCATTGCCAATTTGCAGTCTCTACACTTGTTACCAAGTAAAGAGGTATCACACACATAGGTTCTCTTCTATCATATTTAAAAATTAGCAAAGGTATTAAATTATCTCCAGCACTCTCAACTGCCTGTTGCCACCACTCATTCTTATACATGGTCTTTTTACCACCAGCCTTATATCTTTTACATTCAATGGCAAACTTATCCCAGTAAATATCAGCCATGCCTTTTGTTTGATATTGATCTAAGTTTCTTTTAACTCTTGTATCTAGTCCTTTTGATTCAAGAATGTTATTAATCTTATTGACTATGACCCTCTCAAACGCTGCACCTTTGTTTCTGCTGTTTACCATTAATCTAACTCATTAAAAATATATATTGCTGCTATAACGCTGATAACAGCACCTATAGCCACTAAGCCAAACACTGCACCAATAAAATATAGAATCCACTCAATCATTGAAATCAGTCCTTACCACTCTTCCACTTTCATATTGTATTTCCCTATAGTGCTCTCCAGCTCCTTTCTGAAAGTAATACATCTTGATTGAATTATCTAATCTCTCAGCTTCTAACTCTTCTCTACGCTTTGATACCGCTTTACTATTTTGACCCATTCTTCTTCTCCGCTTTGTAAGAACACATGCCTAGCTTCAGTATCATCTGACTAGCTGATTCAATATTCATGTTATTTTTGATTGCAAATATCTTGATCTCTTTATGTAAATCTTCCGATATCCAAAGTGCTTTTTTTGTTTTTTCGTCCATTATGACTCTCCTTTTTTATATTAATATTTATTTGATAATAAAGCTAGAACTTTATTACCTACTTCTCCAAAAACTGTATACTAGGTTCAAGGGCAAAGGATAAACTCTCCAAATACTTAATACTCTCATATATCTATTTGCCCTTTTTCAATACCACTATCATAGAATCGTGCATACCAGCTTTATTGCTTACCTCTTCTCCAAAAGTGTTAATACCTATAAATTTAATCCTACCTCTTACAAACCTTATCTCTTCTGCATTGGGCTGGATGTAGTCGTGAAACAAAATAGTGCTGGTACTTACTGGTAACAACAATACACATAATTTACCTTTTTTTGCTTCTTTGATAGCTTTTTTTACAAATGAATCTTTTAGCTTTCTGCTGTAAGGTGGATTGATAAAGTTACTTTTACCCCAGTCAATTTTTAATCCATCAAAGTCTGCAAACAAAGGACAAGGATCAAAATCAAAATTAAATTCTTTATTTAATTCATCATAAAATTCTTTAGGCGTTGCCCAGTTATCATGGTTATTTAGGTTTCTATTTTTCACAACACCAAATCCACAACATTAGGACTATTGTAAATACTTAAAGGTTTACCTTTTTGATATTCCTTATACTCTTCCAAATAATTCTCCATCATTGTCCAACCATAATCCATTTGCTCTTTAGTAATTCTAAACACCTTAGAAGCATAAGGTTGTGTTTTTTCTTGTGCTATAAAAACAAAGTCTGTCACATCATATCCAGCCATCTGTAACCCTCTTCTATAGAATGATGCTTGTAAGTCGTAGCCATACTTTTTGACTGACTTATTAAAAGCATAAGGTTCGCAAGATATTGTAGTCTTGTAATCTACTATTACTATTTCATTATCTGAATTAGGTTTATCTAGTGGCGGACACATTAAATCAGGTCTACATTTGCATAGCACATCATCTTCATACCAGTAGATACTTGCTTCAGCTAATTTGCCTTTTGCATTTAAGTAAGCATTACCTTCGTAAATCATATTTGCCTTCATCTCAAAGATCATATTTGCATCATCTTCTTTTAAGACTATATAACCCAATGCTTCAAACTCAGCCTTCTCTTCTTTAAAGGCTTTGGTGTAAGGAGAGCCTGTAACAATTCTGACTTCTTTATCAAAAGCCTCTTTACCTTCTACTAATAAAGAATGAGCTGCTGTGCCAAACTTTAGTGCAGGAGTAGATTCAGATTTATGATTAACTGCGTGTAATTGCGATTGACCAAATCTTCTAATATAACTACTGCTTATACCTACGCCAGCATGGTAATCTTCATTAGGTATATCTTTGTAGATAAGTGCTTGTCCTTTTTGTTCTGACTCAAAGTTCTTTAGTGATTCAATCTTCATGTATTAGCTCCCATTAGATAAGCTATCTCAGTCAAGGAATCTCTGACTATATATTCTCTTTCATCTACTTGAACTTTATTCTCTCCAGTGAAGACATCTCTGTAGTAACCTCTTATTTGCCTTTTAGCTAAGATCAAAGGTTTTACTTTACCAACTTCGTTTAATGTTATTTCTCTCATTTGTTATTCCTGTCTTTGATAATTAATGCAGCACCATAACAAAGATATGCCATAGCACTTAACAACACTAATGCTTGTATTTTTTCTATCATAATTAACTCCTCCATTTAATTAATATAAATATATTAAATTATATTTATATAATATGCAAGGATTAAATTATTGAATTTAAAACAGGAACAGAATTAAGAGAATTAAGAGTTTCTTGAAGTGAGTCTAGTTCCATATTGTCGGTAATGATTTTTTTATCAAAGGTGAAATAATTTTGTGAAGAAGTATTTGCCTTAAACATAATTCTTTTTTGGTCATCAAAGAAAAATACAAAAGCTAAGATGTCGCAACTATAGTTCTTATAAGTATCAGACATTGATCTTGAGTTCTCAGCAGCAAAGACAAACTTCTTTTCTTTAGTAGCTCGCCTGCTCTTTACTTGAATTGTATACATTGAATTATTCAGCTCCATACATAGGTCTGCTGGATGTTTTTCTTGGGTGGGGAAACAAAAGTCTGCATACTCAAGCAGAAATGTTTGAACCAGTGATTCTCCTAATGCACCAAGTCTAGAATTAGCTTGATGTTGGTCTGATGTCTTTCTTGGCATTTTGACATAAGGCTAGTTTTCTAGAATTTCTAGCACATCTTGCAGGGGTTTGTTCGTGGTACTTGCTCCTTAAAATTTCTTCTGAGGCTTCTAGCCATGCTCCCATTTCCATCAAAGCTCTTGTTCTTCGAAAATTCATCCATCCAGTGATACCAATTTGGAAGGCACAGTCTATACATACTTCTTGAGCAAGTGGTGGAAAACCTCTCCATACTTTCCATACTTTATCTAAATTATCTACAACTCTTTTAATATCATTCTCAAGTAAATACATAGCTTCATCTTCTGATATACCATTTGCTTCGAGATTCCTGCCCACACCTATTGATAATTTATTAGCACTACAATGATAAGGAGTACACATCAACCCTTCATTCTTAATTAGCATTTCTTTTATGTTGTCGTACATATTATTTTTTTGTTTTTTCGTAGGTTCTAAGCGAGGATAAGCCAAGCATTGCCATAACGATTGTAGATAATTGGCTAAAGTCAAACTCAGGCGTTTCAAATTGAATTGCATTGACTATAAGAATGTATTGAATGATAGGTTCTAAAATAAAATGATAAGCGAGTGATAGACCGCAGCACCAACCGATAAAAGGCCTCCAACCTGAAACGAATATGTTATTGTGTTTTGCTTCAACTGCATTTACTTCTAATTGTGCTTTGTTTAACGAAATTATCTCTTTCTCAAGTTCATGAGATAGTTTTATTTTTAAGTCTTTATCGGCAACAAATTTATCTAATATGTCACCAACAGGTTGGATAAGTTTATCTATCATAGTTTAATAATCAAGGTGATAATGCCACTTAATAGTATTAATATCACTGCACCCAAACCACCTTTAATAGACCAGTCGATTTTGTTAAGTTTAGCTTCGGTTTTACCATCTAAATCTTTAACTTGTTCTTCTATCTTTTTTAGTCTATTCCAGTTTTGAGTCCATCTTTCACCGCATTGGATTTCGTGTTTTTCTAATTCAACTCCGATATCTTGTGCGGTGACTCTAGGCATTATTCTTCCTCTACTACCTCGACCTCTTCAGGATTGATAGCTCTATCAAATGATTGGATTACTAAGTTCTTGTATTCATTAGTAATAACATAATCATCGTATGCTTCTTGAAGTCTAGCTAGTTTCTTACCAACAATATTTAATTTTCCAGCCAAAGCCATTTGTTCTTCGTTTAGATCAGAAGCTCTGTACTCTGTGCCATTATATGTAATTATTACTGGTTCTTGATTTTCCATCTTATTCTCTTCTTTACTCATGTAACTCTCCTATAAGTTTATTAAAATTAAATTATATACTAAGAATCTAGTGTTATTAAATCAGATACAGGATTTTTTTGTTCTTCTATTTGTGCATCTAAATTCGCTTCTATTTCAGCAAGTACCTCTTCACCCATAGCACTAATAACCCATGCTTCTACATCAGCAGAAGTTACAGAATCTAAAGGAATGAAATTGCTTATTTCTTCAGTGTTTAAGGTTTGTGTACCATAAGATGATGCTAAATAATCTCCATCTTCTTTTGTTACTTTCCAATGCACATTCCATATAACACCAGTATGTCCATTGTGTTCTTGATTATATACTTCTATTGTTTTGCAATTCCAGTTCATTTTCTATGCTTCTCTTTTGGTTATTTTAATTTTAAAATTTAAAGCTAATATATCTATGTAGCTAAATAGTTTATTAATCCAACCATCATCAATTTTGTTAGGGGTACAAGCAGCTATGATTGATGCAGTTGTTACAATATAAGTTACTGTTGTAATTGTTTCTAATATAAAATTCATATTATTCTCCTGTTATGGTGTTGCTAATTCATTAGCTGCTTTTTTAGCTTCTTTAATTTCATTAGTCCAAACAGTAGCAGCTATGCCTTGAACATTAAAACTTTCTTCTGATACATCTGTATCTGCATGAGTCCAGTTACCATCTTCATCTTGAACAGAACTTACACAATCTAATGCGTGTCTATGAAAAGATCTTGATAGTTCTACGCCATCTTCTTTGATGACTGTAGCTGTTCTCACTTGTATAGTTTTGTAGTCTCCTACAACTTCTATTTTATCTTCTATTATTTCTTTTGTTATTGCCATTCTATTTTCTCCTATGTCCGTACCTAGAATCCACTAGGTATATTAGTTATTATGAATCCGTGTAATACACAAAATTGACATCTATATCTGTTGTATTTGTGAAATTAGCATTTGTAACAGTGCTATTACCAGTGCCCGTAAAACCATTTTTATATAAACGAGCATATGCATTACCAGCAGCCAAATATAAATTAACTGGAACACCTGCTGTACTTAATCCTTGTCTATCACCTATGGGTTGAAAAGCACCAAATGCTTGTTGATTTATAGTAAATGGAAGTCCATTTATATCAGCAATACCAGCAGCAGTTCCTTTGCTACTTAAACTACAATGACATGAAACATATACAGCACTTCCTATTTTTACATATTTTCCATTTTGTACATTATGGGTAATGCCTGTTGAACTTTGACCAAAAGTAATGCTTGGAGTCCAAGTACCTTCTTCATAATCTTCAAGTTTGTTTCCTGCTGCTGTTCCGCCTAGATAAGCACCACCTGAAAGATATAGGTCTTTCCATTTACTTGTTGGACTTCCTAAACCAACAACCCCCGTATCAGCAGCAGCAGGTTCAAAATTGTCTTTGTATGCTTGAACTGTTCGCCTAGTAGTGTTGTCGTTATTTCCAAACTCTAGCTTTATTGCTGCTCCTGCTGTTTCAGGAACATTAATTTGTAGACTTCCTGTATTTGTACCCAAAATCATATTATTAACAGACGAAGCACCTGCATTAGAACCAAAACCTAATACACCTTTTGCTGTATTATTATTTCTAAATTGTAAGTAGCCACCACTTGCTGAAGAACCATCAAAAACAGCAATAGCAGCACTATCACTATCTACTGTAAATGTAGCTGAACCAAGAGGTGATGTACCACCAACAATAACAGCACCAGTTGACGTTATTCTCATATGCTCATTTTGTGAGCCTTGATCTTGTCTAGTTTTAAATACTAAAGCACCACCATATTCATTATGAGTTGCTGTTTCTTTACTAGCTTCTATAGAAGCAAAAGCTGTTGTACTACCACCTGTTTGATAAACACCACTAAAATTAATTGCACCACCAACACCAGCAGCTAAAGATGTTGTATCAGTTACAGATATATTATTTGTTGGTATTCCTGCTACTAATTGTTTTTCAAAATTTAAGTCCAGTTTACTATTTAAAGTTGTAGTTCCACTTTCTGTAATATTGAATAAAACATTAGTGTTAGCTGCAGTATCTTGATTATGTCCTATAGTAAATGCTTCTGCTGTACCATCATTATTAGAATCAATATTTATTCTTAATGCATTAGGTGAATTAATTACAAAGTTTTGACTTGTTGGGCAAGTAAAGCCACTAGCAGCAATAGTCATACTATTAACTGTTCCTGTTACACCTAAATTAGAACCATCATAAGTAAGACCACTTTCAGCTTCTAAAGTATCAGCAGTATCACTACCTGTAATAACTCTGTTGTTAGCATTATTGTTAATAGTTGTTCCAGTACCAGTAGCATCTTCCCAAGCAATGCCACTTCCTGTAGAGGTAAGAACTTGACCATCAGTACCTTGTGAACCTGCAACTGTAAGATTATCAAGTTCAACTGTACCAGTTACGTCTATGCCTGAAGAGGTTGTGGCTAGTCTTGTAGAATTATTATGCCTTAACAATATTGGCTGGTCAGCATTAGTTGTAATCTGAAAGTTAGTGCCACCATAAAATATTCTTGCATCAAAGTCATCATTAAAAGGAGTTTTAAAATCTACATATCCACCACTTGCACCACCTAATTCAATATTTCCATAGCCTGTAGCATCATTAACATTAATAGTAGTATCAACTATCAAAGTTCCTGTAATATCTACTCCAGTGCTACTTGTAGCTAATTTTTCTGTATTATCATAATAAAGTTTTACCCAACCATCACTATTATTACCTACTACGAAATTTTTTGTTCCATCATTATTTTGTAGTAATAATTGATTACTTCCTCTTATATGCAAATTACCTGTTCCAACTTCATCTATATAACTATTAGAACCATCATGATAAATCTGTAAATCATTACTAACACCAAACTTTAATCTATCATCAGTAGCACTAGAACTATCTCCAAACCGAATCATATTACCATTAGATGCTAAATCACCACCTAATTGTGGAGTTGTATCTTCTACAACATTGTTAATAGAAACAGCTTGTACTCTTGCATCAGTGTAATAAAGGTTAGAGCCTTCACTAAGGTCTGAGGTAGATTTAGTTCCCAATCTAGTATCAAATCTTGCATCGGTATAATAAAGGTTGGTGCCTTCAGATAAATCTGATGTTGAGAAAGATGATAAAGATACTGTTGCATCTATTGCACCATCACCAGCATCATCATAAACAAATGAAATACCAGTATGTGAGCCATTCGTTACAAACTGACCAGCTACAACATCTTGTACTCTTTCGGTAGTATGATATAAATTTGTCCCTTCAGATAAATCAGATGTAGACTTAGAACTTAAATCTAAATTAGCTCCTGTTTGTAAATTAACCCTTGCATCTGCTCTATTATTTGTGTAATAAATATTTGTAGAACCTTCTGCAATATCATCTGAGTCAAGAACAACTGCTCCTGTTTGTGTATTAACACTAGTTACTGGTGAAGTACCAGCAGTAAAACTAATAACACCAGTGGTGCTATTGTAAGCAATATCTCCACTTGCAGAAATAGAAGTTCTTGCTCTTCCAGTTGTAAAATATTGGTTTGTTGATCCTTCTGAAATGTCATCTGTATCTAAAACAACAACACCAGTTTGAGTATTTACACTTGTTACTGGCGTACCAGCACTAAAACTAATAACACCAGTTGTGCTATTGTAAGAAATATCACCTGTTGCAGAAATAGCAGCTCTTGCTCTTGCATCTGTATAATAAAGGTTGGTATTTTCAGTTAGGTTTGCAGTCGTAAAATTAGATATATCTGATACTTGTCCAGTTACATTACCTGTAACATTACCTTCAACATTAACAACCAAAGTACCAAGTGAATTAAGTGTTATATTTCCTGTTGAAGTACCATCTGCTGTAGTAAGACCCATTGTAAATTTATCAGCAGACTCATCCCACATAAAGATACCATTATCTTGATTACCTCTATTTATAAGCATACCTGAATCATTTACAGGACTACCTGTTAATCCTGCATTAAGCTGGAATAAGTTATCTTCTATATCTAGGTTTGTTGTATCAAGAGATGTAAGAGTTCCATTAACAGTAAGATTACCTGCAACTGTTAAGCTGTCTGCAATCTGAACATCATCAGGTAGTGTTAGTGTTATGTCTGCAGACTCACTACCACTTCCTGACACTGTAATCTTATTAGCAGTTCCTGTAATTGTTTGAACATAGTTACCTGTTGTATCAGTTCCTAATGCAACAGAATTAGCACTAACGCTTGTTGCTTGTATTCCTAATGCATCAACAAATGATTTAGTAACTCTAGCATCAATAGCTGAATTTGCTCTTGTATCTGTATAGTATAAATTTGTGTTTTCAGTTAAATCAGCAGTTGTTTTATTACCAAATGCAGAATCAAATCTTGTCGTTGTGTAATATAAATTTGTGCCTTCTGATAAATCGCTTGTTGATTTAGCTGTAAATGCAGAATCAAATCTAGCTTGCGTATAATATAAGTTTGTATTCTCAACAACTATAGAAGTATCAAGTGTTGATGTAACCGCTTGATTAGAGCCATTACCTATAAATATCTTGCCATTATCTAAGTTAGGAGTAGCGTTGCTTCTTCCAGCACCACCTACTTTAATAGAACCATTAACAGCATGACTTCTTAATACTTTACCTATGTTTTGTATTTGTGCTGATTCTCCACTTGGAGCTGTAGTTGTATATTCACCTGCTGTTGTAGATACATAAAGTATTTCACCAACTGATTCATTAGAAGTATCAATAGATGTTAAATTACCAAAAGTAACTATTTGTAGATTGTTATTAGCATTAGCATCTTCTATTGCCATACCAAATGCAGGCATTTTAGAAGCATCATCAGCCTTTGCTTTACCTACTGTAGTTGTATTTCCTGAAACACCTGACACATAAACAACATCACCTTTAGATAATGCTACATCTGCTTTTGCTGTAAATCTAACAGCACCATCAATATCACCAACAAATTCATCTGTTGCAGTAATTAAATTAAAAGTAACATCATCAGTTGTAGCTACAGCTTGTCCTATAGCAATACTAGGAGTAGAACCTTCACCAGTTCCACCTGTTACTGTTACACCAGTTCCACCTGACATAGATTCAACATAATCACCAGTTGTATCAGTTCCTAAAGTAATAGAATTAATTTGCACAACTGTATCTATATCAACATTAGCACTACCATCAAAAGATACTGATCCCACAACATCACCTGATAAAGATATAGTTCTAGCTGTACTTAGGGTATCAGCAGAATCAGCATTACCTGTTAAGTCTCCAGTTACATTACCAGTAACATTACCTGTTAAGTTACCAGTGACATCACCTGTCAAATTGCCTGTAAATGTATTAGATGCAGTAATACTAACACCTGTAGTAACCCAAGCATTATCAGCAGCGTTTCTAATCTTTAATACACTGCTTGATGTATCTACCCATAATTGATGGGCAAATGTAGTTGATGGTTCTGTTGCTCCACTGTTTGTAGTTGCAATAGCAGATAAAGCATTGTTTAAATCTGCTCTAAAGTTTGCACCTGTTTGGTTTGCTATGTTGTAATCGTGTTGTGCCATATTAAAATCTCTTTTGTATTAATTTTATACCTATCTTAAATATTTATAAATTCTTTTTCATTAGTAAATCATTTTTTTATTCATTCAGTTTCAGTAGGATTAGGAGCACCATATAATAAATTTGTAAATGCATAATTAATATTGTCATTACTTTCATAAAAGCTATTAATCCAATCCTCTGCTATTTCATTTGTTACTTCATCTATATCAATAAAAGATTCATTAGATGTGTTAATTTGAGAGGGATTAAAACAAATCATTTCATCTTCTAATGTATAAGTATTACCACTACCATCATTATCAGTACCTACCAATCTGTAATGAATGTTATATACAATACTTTTACCGCCTTCCTCTATTGGTTTTGCATAAATATTTTTAACTGTAACCTCAGTTGAAAAAGTATGAACATCTGAAACATTATCATTCCATGGCATTTTTATCTCCTATGTACTAAATTTAACCAATCTAACATCACATCCACCAATATATTGTGTATTACTATCACCTTCTGCATATATAAAAAAGTTTAATGTACCTGTGCCTGTATATCGAAAAGCTATAGGAATATTCCCACTATCTTTTGATGTAGTTAATCTACTTCCACTAATCCATCCACCAGTTAAATATACTAAATCTGTAGAAACGTAAATAGCATGAGAAGCACTTTCTGTAATTTTAGTAACATCATAAAATGAAACTACTGTATTAACATCGTAACCAGCTCCTGAACCATAAGTGCCATCTGACACTAGAAAACTTATATTTTTAACTTGTCCAGCAAAAGAGCCTTTGTATACTCTTACATAGCCAGTATAAAAACCTGCTTCTGATCCTATTTCTGCTACATGGCGATAATTAAAATCGTTTTCATTCCAATAGCCTAAAGTAGTACCTGTTTTTTCACCGCCATTAGTAGGTAAAAATAAATTAGTAGTAATAATCTTGCTTGCTTGTATAGTATTTGCCTGAATATCAATACCACCTACAGGTTCATTGACTATAGTAAATGGTAGGGTGGCTGCATCTGATTCTGAACCTAATACATTTAAAGAAGTAACGCTTGCTGTATATGAGCCAACTGGTAAGAATTTTAAATCACAATTATTAATATCTACCAATCTATTCATTACTTGATTAGGCGTTGTTTCATCATCAACAATATTTACCCTGTATTGATAATCGGGAAAATCAGTTGGTAAATCCCATGTTAAAAAAGGTCTACCTGTTGAACTTGACAAAGTATCAGTAAAAGATAAATTTGTTGGCGGTTTAACTGCGTAAGCTGAAGGTGGATTTGATTTATCTTCAACTGGTTCTTGAGCTGGAACTTCCCATGTATATACATCAAAGTATTCAATTAAACTAACTGCTACTAATCCATTAGGCTGTAATTCTAATGCTTCAACCCTGCAAAACTTACCTGAGAATCCTAATGGCGTATATGATAGTGTTACTATATCTCCTACATTAAGTTTATACATTTCAGGAGTTCCTAAAAACTGCATAGTTGTTTGATTTCTACTTCTTGTAAGAATTGCTTTACCCATGTTGTAAGCAATATATGGATTTGTAATCCAAGGAAATTCAGCCTTAACTTCTAATATTTCATCGCCATCATCTGAATAATATTCAGGAGATGCATCATGTAAAACAATTGCTGTATCTAGTTCATAGTTTTTATTGGCATTAAAAAATTCAACAATAACTTTATTTGCTTTATTATCTTTTTTACCATAATCAACTGATATACCAACATCAGCAATAATATGTTCATCAGTTATTGTAAATGTTGATGAGCCTGTATCTTCTATTTGTAATTCGTATTGACCATTTATATAAAGAAAAATACCTCTCATATTAGCAAGAAGCTCTTTAGCATTATCCATTACATTTTTATTAGTATCTAAATAACCATTACAATGAAATCTTTTAACTTTACCTAATTCAGTACCAACAACACCTGAATAATTGCTAGTAAAATAATCGTTTACATAAACAATCCACTCTTGAGACGTATCATAAAACTGATTAGTTTTAACATCTGTAATCTCTACACCATCAAGAACTTTAGTGCTACTAGCATCGTATAAATCTATAATGTCACTAACTTTATTTTGCCACCATTGAGTATTTGCAGAAGCACCACTAATAGTAAAAAAGTTATCGCCACTATTTGCACTCCATGTAAGTGATTGTGCTGAACCATTAAAATATGGTTGGTCTACTAATGTCTCGCAAATAGTAGCTGCTGTACCAAAAGTGGTAAAATTAATTTGTGAGTTTGTTAATCCCTTGCCGTAATCATTGTCACGAATAAAATCGAGGAAACATAAAGCTGGATTATTTCCTATAACTTTGCCTGTACTATCTGTATATGCTGTTTCACCACTTCTAGGGTCATAAATTCTTTTACCTTTAACTTGTACTGTTAGTTGTGGTACACCTCTGAACATTCCCTCAGTATCAAACTTATAGTGTGCTGAAATGTAACAAACACCATCTAACCTATGTGCTGAAGTCCAATTAGGCATAGATGCAACCAGCATTGGGTCTGCTGTTTGTGATGATGCTCCATGATGCAAGTTAAATGTAATTCTATATCTTGATGTTGGACTAGTACCAAATCCACCAGCACCAGCACTAATAGTTGAACCTACTTGAGAAGCACTATTTAAAGCTCTATGACCTGAGTATCCACTTTCACCATTTCTATCAGAACCAATATAACTACCATATTTAAATCTTTTAGGGTCTGTTAATGGATTACCATCTAATTCAATAGTTCTACCAAGTATTTCATCACATTCACCTACTGATAAAGCATAAACTACAAACAAGTGCCTTGAATCGTTATCAGACACATCCATATACACAACTTGTGCTCCAACCCTTCTTGTACCATATATAACAGGAATCTTACCACCAGCAGAAGTTTTGTTAGCTAAGATGTCTTGACCTTTAGCCATCATCTGTCTAGCTTGCATGTAGCCTTTTACACCTACTACTAGTGTTGCTAAATTAACAATATTAACTATTGTTTTTAATACTTCACTTGCTTCGTATGTAGCTTTAGCCCATCTAAAAAACTGAAATACTTTATCAAGCATTTAGACACCCCACCTTACATCTGATTTTACTTGAGTAGCAAATTCCATACCTCTATCGCCTGAACTAAATGCTTGTTGTGAATCTTCAGAGAAATGTCTACCCTTAGTTAAATTCCAATTTGCCCAATGACTTGCAACAGTCATAGATAATGTAGATTCATTTATGCTTTCTGCAATTGCAATATTTCTAATTTGTCCAGTAAAATAATTTATTGCACCTATAATAGTTTCGCCTGAAAAATAAGCTAAATAAATATCTACTGTTTTATCTGTAAAAGAACCATCTTGTACTAAAGACCTGACTTGGTCGGTGATATTAGAGAAACCTATATTAATTTCATTAACTTGTAATTGACCTGTTTCAGTTGTTGAATCGACTGTTAAGAAAGAACCACCAGCTTCATAAGTGTTTGAATCATAGGTTACATTAGTATACCAATCAGTTAATCTAATAGTTGAAGATAAATTAAGTTCAACTAAAAATGCCATCTTTGTTGCTTCTGCTGATACTTGAGTTTGTAAAGCAGAAGATAAACTTCTAGGCATTAGGTTATAACCTCTCTAACATCAAATGAAATGTTATAGAAACCACTAGCATCTGTTGAATACATAATTTCATTAGACTCAAGATAAACAGTAAAGCTAGGTTTATTAACAGTAATTGATTCGTTGTTTGCTAGAGATGCTACAAGTGGTGGTGATATAGTTACTGTTGCAGCACCGCCTGATGCGTTAGCATCTTCTGCAATCATATAAACTTTAGAATGATTTGCAAATTTAATCAAATCTCCAGCCTTTAAAGCTCCTGTTGTTTGTGAAAATCCATCAGCAGCAATTTGGGTATTTCCTACTGCAAATGTATTTGTGGTTAAAATATCTGTCTCATCTTTGCTTGCACCTAAATTATCTAATGGTGCTTGTATAGTAAAGTCCCCAAAAGAACCTTTTTGTTTTTGTAAAAATGCAAATACTTCTTGAGCCTTTTCTTGTTGTAAAGGTGGCATTTGCACTGTAAAAGAAAAATATTGGCTACCTATTTGTCTGACTTGTCTTTTACCTGATAAGGTTTGATTCAATAAAGTAGGTCTATTATCTTTAAAATTTAAACTTCTAAAATTGGGAGATGTTGGAAATTGTCCTGACATTATACGACTCCCATTTTGCCTTGATTATTCATGGCATTGTTTATGATTGATGTTATCAATCCTTTTCTTGATGCTAGTAATTGATCAAATCCAGCAGCATCTACTGTTGAAATATTAAAGTTGACTGTAGCTCCCATACCTTGACCTTTAGTATGGTCGATAACAGTTTCATTAGGATGTAGTATTGCAGGGAATCCACCTCTACCATCTATACCGCCTGCTCTTGCACCCATACCTGTAAAACCACCGCCTTCGTTTGATGGTATTGTTGTAGGTATGCTTAAACCTGATGTATCTATTTTGGGTTTAAAAAAACTACCAAATGATGCAAACATTTTATCTATTACTAATTTTTGTACTGCTATTCTAATTAACTCTCTTACTATAGATGTAGCATAATCTTTAAATGATGCTTTTCCTTTTTCTAAGAAATCCATAGTCAACTGAGTTAATCCATCGTATGACTTTTTAAACACACCCTGCATTTCTTCTTGCATGGTTTTGATATTAGTAAAGAAATCTTTATAACCTCTTTCAGCATCCATTAAGAATTGTTCTAGTGCTGTTAATGGTGTAAACCCTGTTCCACCTTCATCGCCTTTTGCATTAGGATCTCTGCCAAGTAATAAATCCATAAAAGAAGGTATTTTTATTTTTTTAAAAACTGCATTAGTTCTCTTTTCTATTTTTTTACCTAAAGCAGCTATTTCTGCATCAAGCTCTTTGTCTTTTTCTTTGAAACTAATCATTTTTTGCAGTTCTTTAAATTTAATTTTGAATCTGTCAATCATATTTGGCAGCATTCTTTTAAAGACTTCTTGAAAAACTGTGCCTATTTCATTTCTAAATATATAAGCAGCAGAGAGTACAGCAGCAAAACCGCTTATTAAAGCAATAACTGGATTTGCTCTCATTGTTGCATTTAGTGCAACAAAACCTAATCTCAATTTATTTACAGCTAAAAGCGTACCAGCCAAAACTGGAATTAATATAAAGTCCAAGTTTTCTGCAAATTTATTTACTACAGAAGCAAAAGTTGAAAAACCATTAGTGGCTTTTTGCACATCACCAACAATAAATTGAAAGTTATTTCTTAAAGCTACACCAGCCTGACCTAGTGTCATGGGCATCTCTTTAATTTGCTCATTAGTTTCTTTCATGCCAGCAATAAGAATTGGCATTACAACTTCGGCTGTTAATTTTCCAGCATGACCAAACTCTCTAAGCTCACCAATAGTTTTACCCAAACCTTCGGCTAACATCTTGGTAAGAATTGTGTTGTTTTCCATTACTGACCTAAGCTCATCACCTCTTAAAGCACCTGAGGCTAAACCCTGTGCTAACTGTCTAGCAGAGTTATTTGCCTCTTGAGCATGAGAACCAGCAATAATAAAGGTATTTGCCACTGTTTGCGTAGCATCAGCAACATCTTTTTGCGTTGCACCTAAATGATCTGTGGCTAGTGCAAGTCTAGTATATAACATAGCAACTGCATCAAAATCTGATCTTGAATCAGATGCAATTCTTCTCATGTGATCCATAGCTATTGCAGTTTTTTCAGCACTACCAGTTAAGGCATTCATTCTATTTTCAACGCCTATCATGACGTTAGCAGCATTAACTATTTCTCTAACACTAAAAGCAGCAACAATAGTATTTCTCAGACTTGCTAAAGCCTGATTCGTACTATTAATGTTTTTCTTAAAACTATTAACCGCTTTAGCAGATTTATCATTTCCAATAAAATTAAAATGAATATCTGACTTAGTTAGAGCTGCCATTCTTTTCTTCCTTTATTTCAAGATAAGCTAACCATCCTTGAAACTCCTCAACTGTCATTTCTTCAATTTCAGCTAAAGTTTTGTTTAGTTTTTCAGCTAGTGCATATTTTATGTATAGCTGCTTATCTTCAATTACTTTTTTTTAACTTCTTCCTGCGAAACATTATTCATCATTTCACTAGAAACTCTTATTAATACATCTCTATCAACCCTCTCCAATAAGGTTTTCTTATCAGCGATAGTAAATAACTTTTCTCCAGCTTCATCTAATGCTTTATAAATTAAAACATAAGCTAAAAGCTGTACGTCATCATCTTGAGCTAGTTTCATAAATTTAGAAGTCTCTGAAAGAGTTATTGGTTTGCAATAAATCTTTAAAGGACTATCTTCATCCTCACCCCATTCAGGGACTTCTATAATTCTAGTTTCTAGGCTATCAAAATGCTTCTTTGCGTTATCTATAACTGACATTTTCTTATACTGTAGTTTGTGTTAATGCACCAGTTCCTTGAACTGAAACACTAGCTTCAACTAGACCATCAAATGATCCACTTCTTGTTACACCAGTAACAATAGCTGAACCAGCATAATAAGTATCACCTGATGCGTCTCCTTCAGGATATACATTAAGAGTTACTTCTGAACCAATGGTTAAAGCACCCTGACCACTAGTATCAGTCTCATCCCAAAATACATCTATACTTCCTGAGAAAGAAGTCAATGATGATTTATAAGTTCTAGCAGAATCACCCATTGAAGTATCTTCTAAAGTATCAGCAGTTTCCTCAAGTGAGTATGATCTAATTTCAGCTACAGCATTAGAACCGACTTTTACAGTTCCTTCACTTCCTTTATGTGTTGCCATTTTCTACCTCGTCTTTCGACTTTTTCTTAGAAGAAGATTTAATTTTATCTTGCGAATGGACTGCTTCCTCTTTCCAACCCATATTCAATAAAGACTCAACCTTAGAAGGGTGAGCTTTTATAGAAACCTTACCATTTGGACTAATCATTTTCATAATTTGTCTCCTGTTAAACTGCTACGTCAGGATTAGTTTCCTTGACATAATAGTTAGTTAAAAATGTGAGAGATACATAACCCAGTGGTTTTTCTCCCTCTCCGTTAAACTCTATTTCTGTTGATTCTAAATAGCAATCTTTAGCTAATCCATCTAAAGTTCTATCTGCTGCTATTGCTTCTTCAACTTCTTTTGATATTGTATCAATAGTATCATCAAAGTCACTAGTAGCTTTTGCATATCCTTCTACTACCACTGACAATTCTCTACTCATAACTCTATCAGTACCTATAACTATTGGTTCAGATGTTTCTGACTTAGTATAGATAACTAATGCTGGTACTGTTTCTAATGGATAAACCCTAGACTCATAAACTCTTGAACCAGTTGTAGTTAAACCAGTTAAGGTAGTTCCAAACTTTTCTCTTATTTGTTGTCTTATGTGATTTGCCATTATATTTCCTCTAACATTAATGCACTAAAACCTGTTCTATCTGCTTGTATATTAACAACAGTATAACTTTGTGCTGCTTTGAGTATATTACCATTTGTATCTTTTATTGCAGATATATCTAATCTATTTCCAAATGCAATATTTGGTACATCTATGGTTCTGCAATAGGCTATTGGTTTTAATGCTTCTACACCAATACCTTCTTCTTGTTCTACATATTCATTATTTAGAATCACATTAATTGTTGTAGAAGTACCATTGTTTGTATAAACAGCAGAAACACCATGACCAAAATTAATATCTAAATATCCAGCCATATCTAATTCAGTTTCTAATCTAAATTGAGACATTATTGCTCCTCTAATACTACTGAAATCAAACCCGTATTATCAGGCTCTACTGTTTTTATTAAAAAGGTTGTTTCAGGCTTTAAAACACTACCTTGGTCGGTTGTTATTGCATCAACAATCAATTTATTGTTTTGAGATATGCTGAAATCATTTGAAAATTTTAAAATTGCTCTTGGTTGATAACCAGCAACAGGAACAGTTCCACCTTCTATATTAAAATATTCTTGGTCAATAATAGTATCTACACTTATAGATAATCCTGAATCAATATCAGCAAGGGTATCTATTAATGGTAAGGTATCCCATAAAGCGGTAACGTCAAAGAAAGTAGCAGTAACACCATGACCTGTTGTTGTATCAACATAGGCGTTAAAATCTAATGCACTCTCTAAAGGCATGATTTATTTTTTAGCTCTAGTTTTAGGAGCTTTTACTTTTGAAGTTTCTAAACCTACGCTTCTATCTTGTTTTTCAGCTTTAGGTTTAGCTGTATGAACTTCAGCTTTGCCATAACCACATAAAGCATGACCTTCATGCTCAGGTAGTTCAACTATATCACCAGCATGTACTTTAGAACCGCCAGCCATTGTATCTGTTAAGATTTTATATTTTTTCATATTTAAGTTGGGGGTATTACTACCCCCATTCCATTTAAGCATCAGCTAATTAGTCGGATGATTTACAGAAAGATACTGCGTGTCTTACAGCAACATCAACAGTTTGTAGAGCAACAATTCTTACTCCACCTGAAGTTGATAAAGCATAAGGATCAACAGTAATATCTAATCCACCATACATACCAATTAATAGGTCTGCAAAATTACCAAAGTAGAAATCACCACTTGTTACTTGATTACTTCTGATTACATTATAGCCATTCATGCTATTGTCAGGAGAAACAACAAATT
>Ga0208427_1000233_pt1 | contig 23949 bp, 19 predicted proteins | sample DEB08_DNA_FD_184532 | JGI IMG/M metagenome (GOLD analysis project Ga0208427, IMG submission 184532) | Aqueous microbial communities from the Delaware River and Bay under freshwater to marine salinity gradient to study organic matter... | ecosystem: Environmental > Aquatic > Marine > Coastal ...
AAACCAAGTTAAACTTAAAACCAAAACCATGACATTTTATTACAAAACCACATCGTGGAGTAATTCTTCACCTGTGAACCAAAAAACCGTTGATTTTTACAAGCATTTAGCCGATAAAAGCAACTGGCGAATTGTTGAACTACCAAATGGGTTCTTTCAGACCGAGTTTAAGGACATCGAAACACAGGAATGGCGTGATGTTACGCGCCGGGAGTCCATTGAAGCCGCAGAACGGGCAATTGACAAGAGCATTGAGCACTATGAGTACAAATTGCAGTTTGTAAACGGACCAAAAGTGGTAAAAACATTCGAAAAGTAATTCAAATCAAAATTTAATTAAATGGAATTTAATAATCCAAGCCTTATTGTAAAAGATTTGGCGTTTGGCAGTGATGCCAGAGAGAAAGTAATTAGCGGTGTTACCAAATTAGCGCGCGCTGTTCGTTCAACCTTAGGAGCCTCAGGACAATGCGTTGTTTATGAGGATGCCATGGGCAATCCGGTGATAACAAAAGACGGAGTAACCGTTGCGGAAAGCGTAGTCTTATACGATCCGGTTGAGAACATTGGTGCAACGCTTATAAAGGAAGCCGCAAAGAATACAGTGAAAGAGGCAGGGGATGGTACCACAACGGCTACTGTCCTCGCTCATTCACTATTAAAGAGTGCTAATTACGAATTAAAAGGCCATACCGTACGTGAATTAAAAGACGGTATATATAAAGCACAGGACAAAGTATTACGGCTACTAGACAAGCACGCCATACCGGTCACCGGCGATATGCTTAACTCGGTAGCGACCATCAGCTGCAATAATGATGTCGAACTCGGCGCAGTAATAGGCGAGGCATACGCGAGAGTCGGAAAGGACGGAGTTGTGCTGATGGAAGAATCTGATACAGAAGAAACATACGTCGAGTTTGTCGACGGCGCCCAGGTTGAGTCTGGTTTAAAGTCACAACATCTGGCCACAGACAAAGACAAGGGCGTTTGCGTACTTGACAACCCGTATGTACTTATTGTTGATTCACCAATACCTAATATACGTAAAATACAAAGCGTATTAGAGTTTGTGATTAAGAATAACGCTTCATTGCTTATTGTAGCATCGGTAGAACAACAACCAATGGCTACGCTTATTGCAAACAAAGTAAAGGGTAATATTAAAGTAAATATTATTGATCCTCCGGGCTTTGGCCCAACCCGTCGTGACACGGTCGAAGACCTGGCATTTTTGACGGGCGCCAAAATTATGTCGGAAGAGCTAGGTGATGATTTAGACCTCATCCAGCCAGATGTACTTGGTAGAGTTACCAAATCGGTAACTGACGCTACAAATACGGTTTTACAGATTGATGACTTAGGTATTGATTTGGACGAACGTATTAAACTGGTTGAAGACAGAATTAAAAACGAAACAAACGGCTATCTTAAGAAAAAACACGAAGCACGGCTTGCAATGCTCAACGGGGCAGTAGCGGTTGTAAAAGTATCAGGTCAATCTAAGATTGAAATGAAAGAAAAGAAAGATCGTGTTGAAGATGCCATATATGCAGTTAAGGCTGCATTAAAAGAAGGTATTGTGCCAGGAGGCGGTATAGCGCTCTTAAATGCATCACTTAAGCTTAGCGATAGTAATATAGGTGAAAGTGTCTTAAAAGAGGCCATACGCGCTCCATTTGAGACCATACTAGCCAATGCTGGTTTGCCTGTGCCGGATGATGTAAACTTTGGTAAAAACAAAGGTATTGATGTGGTAAGTGGTAAAACCATTAATATGGTACGCCACGGAATTATCGACCCTGTCTTGGTAACGAAGACCGCTTTAAAAAATGCAGTTAGTGTTGCTACAACTATATTGTCTGCAGATTGTGTAATTAATAACATGCGTTTAGATGAAAGCAATTAATTATTACATAATAGTAGAGAAGATAAAAGAGGAGCCGAAAAAAGTAGGCGGACTCGAATTGACCGAATCACAGAATAGTGACATTAGGTACTTAAAGGCAAAAGTAATTTCTACTGGTAATTTGGTAGAGGGTATTGCAGACGGCGATATTGTTTGGTATGACAAACACGCTGGGCACGGAATACAATTTAACGAAAAACTTTATTATGTGCTAAAAGCAGGTGATATTGTAATTGTAGAATGAGATTAACAGCTGATGACCTAAAAGAAATAAATCTATTTAAGTATTACAGGCTCGTTAGAAAATGGGCCTGTAAAACTTATGGGTTAAAGGATGCAGATCTTGAGTTACTTATATTTTTAGACTGCCAAGGTCATTTTACAATACAAGGTTTTAAAGACGGTGAATATATACATTCATGGGATAAAAACCGCTGGGAGCGTCTCCGCCGCGATGGTTGGATAGATGTTTGGCGCCACCGGAATCGCACTTCAATTAAATACAGTATATTCAAAACATCGTTCAAGTGTCAGCTTATGATAAAGCGTATTTACCGCATATTATTAGCTGAAGAAGATATTCCTACTACTGAATCAAACATTTTTTATAAGAACAAGACATATACGGATAAAGTCTTTAATAAGGCTATAGACGATATGATTAAAGACAAAAACAGATGAACATTCCAATTACATCACGTATTAAGCGCGCAGGAAAAAAAGGATGCGGCTGTGGCTGCGATTGCCAATGCGGAAAAACCCCTGCAAAAAAAGCATTAGTAGGTAACCAAAAAGAATTGCCTATAGCTATACAAGAAGAAATTCTAGCTGCACCGGAAACTGCTGCTAAAATGTGGGGACCTGCAAAACGCAAATATGGAGCTGACGCTGTTGCTAAAAAACGCGGCTGCGGTATGAAATATTAATATGTCGTTTAAGTTAAAGAGCAAAGGAGAAATACTCGGCATTAACGAAGAACTATCTACATATAACCATCCGGTGTTTGAAAAAAACTTAGGGGAAAATATCATTGCAGAAGCCAACCGCGACGGCACCACATTTGTAAATAAAAATGCATCAATGGTACAAAAGCAAGATGCTATTGCTCATGAAAATGTTCATCATTGCCAAATGCAGCAAGGGCGCTTACAATATACAGATGATACCGTTATGTGGAAAAAAAATCCAACTGACCGTATGCGAGTATACCACAGAGACCAAGGCGTTTTAACCGAAGAGGGATCGCCAGCAAATAAAGAAATAGAAGGATCACCTGCTTTAGAATGGGAAAAAGAAGCAGATAAATTATCATAATTATGGGAAGTAAACCAATTACAGCAATTGCTAAGATGAAAAGCTACGAAAACACTGTAGCTAAAAAACTAGGAGATCCAACAGATCCGCCAAAATCTGTAGAAGAAGATGTGCGTGATGAAAACAGCAATGATTTATTGCGAGGAAGTGCATCATTTTCATTTGGCCCAGATAAAGTAACTATTGATCGCCAAGAAAAAACAAGAAATCTAAGGGATAGTGATGTTTGGAACACAAACAGAAATAATGTTCAACAAAAATACGCTGATTTTAAAAGTTATCAAACCGCTGCTGAAACATATAGAAATGAGCAGGGCGATTCTTTTACTCCTGCGCAAATCGGGACTGGCGAATTTACAGAAATTGTAAATAGACAACCAGGCGATTTATTAGCTAAATATGCTTACAAGCCACAAGTAAGAGAAGCTGATACATTTACAATTCGCCAATCACGTAGACAAGACCGAGATGTTCGCGCTACTAAAAGAAGATTAGACAGAGCTATAAAGAAAGGAAGCCAAGCTGAAATTACTGCATTGCAAGCAAAATACGATAGAAAACTAAAAGAACAAACAGAAGGGGTAAATCCATATAATACAAGAAGATCAAAAGAAAATATAAAAGCACCAGAGGGAACCCAAACAAAGAGTGAATTTGAAAGCAGATTTGGTGGTAATAATATGGGAATACAAGAAATTAAATCTTTTACTCCAGGCGATATAACTTTTTCTACGCCAACAATGCCATCATCAAACCGCACTGCTAGTGATTTTACAGGTAGCGGGTCGTATTTAAATAGAGGTGCGCGAGTAACTAACGAGCAGCAATTGCAGAATTTTTTTAACTTACACGATAGTGCTGTAAGCGGCAACGAAGGAAATTTGTGGAATCTTAAAGGGATGCCAAAGAAAGGTAATGTAAATCGTGGCTATAAAATGGGTGGCTACGGAACTAAAAATAAATGATCATGGCTTACGAACAACTAAACTCACCGTTTCCAAAACTACGCAAAACCACTAAAGGTAAAGGCCGTCATTTCCTAACCGCCAAAGAAGGTGCTGGAATGACTGAAGCCGGGCGTAAAGCTTATAATAAAGAAACTGGCGGTAATTTAAAAGCGCCTCAGCCAGGCGGCGGAAAGCGTCGTACTTCATATTGTGCTCGTTCAAAAGGGCAAATGGAGATGCACAATATTAACTGTAGTAAAACTCCAGACAAAAGAATCTGTGCGGCTCGTCGTCGCTGGAAATGCTAAACTATGAGTAAGAAACCTTTTAAAGAGACTGCGGTAGGTAAGTTTTTACTTAAAAAGCTACCAGGCGTCGTAACAGACGTATTACCAGATAAAGGTGTTCTCGGCATTGTAAAAAACCTTATTGACAGTGATGAATCTATATCGTCTGAAGAAAAGGCAAAACTAAAAAAAGAATTGTACGAAATAGAGGTTGCTGATCGTGATAGTGCAAGACAAAGAGAAGTAGAGGTTAAAAAAGCCGGAGGCCAAGACTGGATGATGTTCATCACCGGTATTATTGGTCTTCTTTCTTTTGTTTTTATGATTTATGCCGTTGTATATATTCCTTCGGTTTCTGAAAATGATTTATTTGTACATTTAATGGGAATGATAGAAGGGGTGGTCATTTCAAATATATTTGCATACTACTACGGAACCTCATCAGATAAGAAGTAATGGCTAGAATAAGTACCTACGCAATTGACAATAATGTTACGTCCCAAGATAAGTGGATAGGTACAGACAGCAATGGAAGTGTTACTAAAAACTTCACACCGCAGGGTGTTGCTGATTGGATCAATGCTGCTGGTTCAGTTGGAGTCGCCGGGCAAATAACTTTTAGATTTCAGTCTGACCTTACTTATGGTAGATCTAGTGGAACAATTTCATTTGATGCTGGTGGCGGCAATCTGACAAACTTTTCTGATGTTACAACATTAAAATTTAGCAAATATAACTCTGGCAGTGATATTGCTATTAATTTTTTAAATACGTTAATAGATGAATATGTTCTGCTGTGTAAAACAGATGATGTAAACAATTTTGGTATATACAAGATTACGGCAATTGATCCTGATCTGGATGAACCGGATTTTCATGATATAACGTTTACATTTATTGCAGCAAACGGCAATTTAGAAAAAGATGAATATTATTCTATAATTGCATGGCCTTACAATAAAGGCGAAACGAACGATAAACATTATGTGCATAATCAAAATTCAGCCAGTATTGAGTGGCTTGTGACGCATAATTTAAATAAGTATCCATCGGTTAGTGTTACTTTGTCTACAGGCAGACAAGGTATTGCTGGCGTAGATTATATAAACGAAAACACATTAAAAATAACTTTAATTGCTGCTGAGAGTGGCAAAGCATATCTAAACTAACAACACATGGCTATTCCCTTTTTAAATCACTTAGACTTACGCAGCGTATCGGAATTAAGAAACGCGCTGTTACACTTAACAACAGAGGCATCTGCAACAGATGTAGAAGGTAAAATTATTTATGATACTGGTACAAACAGTCTTAAATATTATAATGGTTCTGTATGGGTTAATCTTGATGGATCAGGTGATATATCTTCTGTAACTGCCGGAGCTGGTTTAACAGGTGGTGGATCAGACGGAGCAGTAACACTCAATGTTGGTCAGGGTAATGGTATTGTTGTAGCAGCGGATACTGTATCTCACGCGGATACTTCTAGCGTAAGTGATTTATCACCAAGCTCACGTACTTATATTACTGGGCTTACTTTTGACACATATGGTCACGTACAAACCATTAGTACGGGTACAGAAACAGTTGTTGATACAGATAGATATGTAAATAGCGCTTCATTTAATACCGGTACTGGTGTTTTAACTCTTACAAGAGCTGGTAGTGATACAGCTACTGTTACAGTTGATTTAGATGGGCGTTACCAACCAGCAGGTTCATATGACAACTATGTATCTTGGACAATTCAAGATGGCGATACAACGTCTTATCCAATTACTTCCGGTGATACATTACAAATTGCAAGCGGTACGGAAATTATTTCTAATTTTACTGCTGATGACGTATTAACTATTAGCCACGCTAATGTTACGCGTTCAAATACAAGTGACAGCTCATCTCCAACATCTGGTGGTAATATTTCTGTAATTGATTCGATTACAACAAATGCTCGAGGTCACGTTACGGCAGTTAACACAAAAACAATCACATTGCCGGTTGACGCTGATGTTGATGTTAGTGTATCAAACCTTGTAACTCGTTTAGGACAGATTACGGGCAATGCTACAATTGGGGGCGCTTCCTCAACTATTACAGTTCCTGGAGATTTAGTTGTAACAGGTACAACAACAACCAATAATGTTGAAGTTGTTTCTACGTCTAACGGTGTAATTTTTGAAGGTAATGCTGCTGATGAAAACGAAGGTACTTTATTAGCTGGTACTCTTACTGCAGATAGAGTATATACATTACCCGATGCAACTGGAACTGTTGCTTTAACATCAGATATTGGTAATGGAACACTTACTGTTCAAGGCACAGGTGCTTTAGGCGGTACAGGAACATTCACCGCTAATCAATCTGGTAATACTACAATTAGTATTTCTCACGACGATACCTCAACACAGGCTTCAGTAGATAACTCAGGGCTTACAGTTATTCAAGATGTAACTCTTGATACTTATGGTCACGTTACTGGTCTTGGGTCTGCTAACTTAACAAGTGGTATTGACGGCAGAATTACTGCAAGACAATATTCAGCTACTATTACTGATACAGCTACAGTAACTCATAGTTTAGGAACTAGAGATGTAATTGTACAACTTTATGATGTAACAACTTATGATACGGTTTATGCTGGTGTAGAAAGAACTTCTACAAATGCAATTGATGTTACATTTGCATCAACACCAACAAACTCTATTAGAGTATTGGTACAAAAGATAGGTTAATAACCAAATATAATTAAATGGCAAATCGCTTTCTTAATAACATAAGAATAAACGATGAGTACACTCTGCCCTCAACGGATGGAGATGCTAATCAGATAATTCAAACAGACGGTGCTGGTAATTTATCATTTGTAGACTTAAGCGCTGTTGAAGGTGCGCAGTCAAACTTAGTATACTTTGATGTAAAGAACTCTTCTGGTTCTACTATAAACAAAGGGAAAGGTGTGATGGCCGTTGGAACAGATGGAAACTCTGGTCATATTCTTATTGATGAGATGGTTGCCGATGGAACGGTAGAGCCTAAATATTTTCTTGGGGTCTTAGAGACAACGGTAGCTAACGGCGGTTTTGCTAGAGTAATATCATTTGGGCAGCTTGATCAGTTTAATACAACGGGTCAAAATGGCGAGACCTGGAATGATGGACAAATATTATGGTGTGATCCTGATAGCCCTGGAGATTTTACAATAACAGAACCTGACGGCCCAAACGTTAAGATAGCTGCTGCCTTTATATTAAACTCGTCTACAAACGGAAAGATACAGGTAAGGGTACAAGCTAACGAGGGTATACACGACCTGCACGACACAAAGATAACGTCGCAGGTAGATGGTGACGTATTAGTTTGGGATAACACTACAGGTGTATGGTTCAATGACAGTACGTTAAATGTAGACTATACTAATGGTAGAGTAGGTATTGGGACAACTAGTCCTGAAACTAATTTACAGATTGGTGAAGGCACTGGAACGCAAAGACTTTTACTTTATGGAGCTAATTCATTAAATACATCATCTGAAATAATACTTGCTGATGCAAGTATTGGTCCTGCTGTTTATAGGTACGGTGCAGGTATTCGATTTGATTCAAATAGCAATATATTATCATTAAGATCTTTTTTTGATGGATCTGCTTCTCAAGATGTTTCTTTTATTGATTTATACAGAAACACAGCTGTTGAAAACACTCCTATAAGAATTAATTACGACACTAGTTTTTCTGGCAACGTTGGCATCGGGACGACTAGTCCTAGTGCTAAATTAGAAGTTGATCTAAACTCATCAAATTCTTACAATTCTGCAACATTGACTACACCAGTTGTAGCTGTAGCTAACAGAAACTCAAGCAATGTAAACAATCAAGCTGCTGGTCTTCACTTGTATGCTACAGGTTGGGCTGGAAGTACAACAGGTGTTATTTCTTTAAATGCCATTCAGATTGGTGGTAATTCTAGTACAGCTGACTTCGCTATTCAAACTAGGAATAATGGGACTTACGCTGAGAAGTTTAGACTTACAGCAGCAGGAAACGTCGGGATCGGGACGGCTAGTCCTGGGGCTAAGTTGGAAGTAAATACTAGTGTTGAAAATGACGGAATAAGATTAATAGGATCCTCAGTTAACACTAGGTTGACAATAGAAAATTCAGGGGCACCCACAGGTAATAGAGTTATGTCTATTACAAATAATTCTAGCGTCCCAGGGTTAATTATTCAAAGACTAAATAACGACTACACTTTTTCTAGCAATTTATTAAGAATTACTCCTGACGGCAACGTCGGAATCGGGACGAATAGTCCGCAGGTAAAATTAGAAACAAGAGGAACCGCAAGTAATACAATTTCATCAACAACAGCTGTTTCTAAAATAGTTGGAAACGTTGGTGCAGGTTCTGTCGGTTTATATTCTGGCTCACTTGCTGGGTCTCCTACTTATGGAACTTGGATTCAATCAATGAGAGAAACTGACAATTTAGCTTTTCAATTATTGTTAAATCCAAACGGCGGCAACGTAGGTATCGGAACGACTAGTCCTAATACTAAGTTACACGTAGCTGGGATAGTTCAAGTAACTGAAAGTGGAAATACTGCTTTTTATGGAGGTAATTACGTTAGAGTGTTTGGTGATCAAAATTACGGATTTAGAAACACTGGTGGTGCTTACATAGCAAACATATCAATGAGCGGAAACTCATATTTTAACGGAGGCAACGTCGGTATCGGGACAACTAACCCACAGGCTAAGCTTCAGGTTAATGGTATAACTAACAGTGTTGGTTTTCAAACGGAGCAATCAAACGCAACTTATAATCTGCTATCAAGAGATTCAGCAGGGAATCCAGCTCTTTATGTGCAGTCTGCTAATAGCGACACAAATCAACCTATAGCTAAGTTTTTTTCCGGCAACGCTAGTCCTAATCAAGGATCGTTGGTTCTTAATGTAGGTAAAGATAAATCCTACTTTACAAACACTAACGTTGGAATCGGGACTACTAGTCCTGAAAAAGACCTTCATATTTCTTCAGCAGAACCAACAATAAGACTTCAAGATTCAGATGGTTCCAATCAGTGGGGGCAAGTAAGACAAACAAATGCTAATTTAGTGTTTACTGTTAGAAACGGCACTTCTAACGGTCAAATGAATTTCCAAACATTCGACGGAACAACAACAGTAAATACAGTAACACTTAAAACAGGTAATCAAGTACAATTTAATCAATACGGTTTAGGCACGTATACAGGTACGGCGACACAGCGTCTCGCCGTAGACTCTAGCGGTAATGTTATAGAGATACCAATCGGATCAGGGCCAGTAGATGGAAGCGGTACAGCTAACTACGTAACCAAGTGGAGTGATGCTGACACGATTACAAATTCTGTAATTTATGATAATGGGACTAACGTCGGGATTGGAACCACTAGTCCCACGCAGAAGCTTGATGTTAATGGAAATATAAGACTATCTTCAGATGCTCCTACTATCGTCGCTACTTCAACTAATAATGCCTCTGGTTTAAGATACAATACAACAGGCACCGCTAGTGACACTCATAGATTTCAGTATAATGGAGCTACGCAATTAAACATAAAAAGCTCAGGCAACGTCGGTATCGGAACGACTAGTCCAGCGCAAAAGCTACACGTTGTTGGAAATGGAAGATTTACAGGTGGCTTTTTCGACGTAGGACACGGAGTATCAACTGAAGAAGTAGCCTTAAGCATAGGTAATTCTAGAACAGATAATGGATATGCATATATTGATTTAATTGGCGACACCACCTATACGGACTATGCCTTAAGAATTATTAGAGGAAATACAGGACCAAATACTATTTCTCAAATTAATCACAGAGGTACTGGAGATTTTGAGATTAGAACCACAGACGCAGCAAATATTACTTTTGACACAGCAAGCTTGGAGCGATTGAGAATTACTTCCTCCGGCAACGTCGGGATCGGGACGACCTCACCTACTACTAAATTAGATATATTAAGAGCAACGGGAGCTCCTAGTTTAACTGCTGATAATGGCGCTTTTACTATCTCAGATACTTTTGTTGGGGCGCAAATGGGTTCTATCCCTACATCACCGTATACGTTTTGGATACAAGGCAAGGATAGGAGAAATAATGGTGGGTCATTCCCAATTTCATTAAATCCAGTTGGCGGTAACGTTGGGATTGGGACGACTAGCCCTAGTGAGAAGTTAGAGGTTGCAGGAAATGTAAAACTCAACTCAGGAGCTTTGATTATATCAGGTACTCCTGCAGGCCAAGGTGCTGAAACAAGGTACATAAGTGGAGCAGCCACTACAAACGACCTTTGGTTTAATGTACCTACTAATGGTAGATACAGGTTTGCTGTAGCGGACTCTCAAAAAGTTGAAATAACATCTGCAGGAAACGTCGGGATCGGAACGACTAGTCCTGCTACTAAGTTACATGTTAACGGTGATATTGGCGCATACACTTCTGATTGGGTAGCCACTACTTCTGGCTCTAGGTTATTGATGAAAACGTTTGCTAGTACAGGAGACACATATTCATTAATTCAAGCACAAGATATTGGAGGTAACAGTAACAATGCTTTAGTTTTGCAGCCTTATGGAGACAACGTCGGTATCGGAACGACCACCCCGGCACAAAAACTCCACGTTTCAGGTAATGCTAGGGTAACGGGTGCATACTACGATTCAAATAACTCTCCTGGAACTAGCGGCCAGGTTCTGTCTTCTACTGCCACGGGTACTGATTGGGTGTCACTATCTGAAATATCAGGTGTAGATGGAACAGGTACGGCTAATTATGTGGCTAAGTGGAGTGACACAGATACGATTACTGATTCTGTTATTTATGACACTGGAACTAACGTTGGTATTGGGACGACTGTGCCCGATGCTAAATTACAAGTTGTACGATCTGCGGCGTTACCAAATGGCACAAATAGTGACTCAGGAAACTGGATAGAATCAGCGGCATTTAGGATAACAAGTGGTAATAATGGATTGTCTGTAGGTGTTGACAATGTTTCTAATTCTAGAACATCGTGGATCCAGTCCGGGCATAGAGATACGCAATATGCATCCTCTTTAAGTGATTCAGAATTATTATTACAACCGCTAGGCGGCAACGTTGGGATTGGGACGGCTAGTCCTAACCAAAAATTACATATTTCGGGTAATGTTAGGATTGATGATGGATATACCTTAAGCTGGGGAGCTGATACAACTAAGATAGCTGGGAACAGTTCAAATAATACTCTGTCTTTAAAAACATCAAGCACGGATAGACTTTATATAAATTCCTCAGGCAACATTGGGATTGGTACGACCAGTCCTGAAGAATTACTTCATATTAAAAATGGGGACGTTGGGGTTACACCTTATGATTTAGGAACAGGGCTAAATATAGAAGGCACAACCTCCAATGTTGGAATTAATATAATTTCTAGTAATACTGGCCAAGGAAGAATTTACTTTGCTTCGCCGTCCAGCAATACTGCGGGGGCTATAGAATATAATCATGACGCTACTCTTAGTAATGGTTTTATGAAATTTAGGACTGGCAATTCTGAAAGAATGCGGATTGACGGTTCTGGCAACGTTGGGATTGGTACGACTAACCCGCAAGCACAACTACAAATAGATACACCTGAAACTAACGGCGCGGGTCAAGGGCTTAGAATTAATAGGCCATCAGCTGGGACTCATTATCACTCAGTAGAGTTTGCTACAAATGGAACTGTAGATTGGTCTGTGGGTCAAAACAGTAACGATGCTTTTGAAATATATGAAGATGGGGTTGCTGTATTAACAAGATTTACTATAAAAGAAGGCGGCAACGTCGGGATTGGGACGACTAGTCCACAAAGCAGACTTGAGGTTGTAAGTACTATTCCATCATCTATACCTGCACTGGGGCTAGATTCTAATCTTTTTCAAGTAGGTGGAGGTACTTATGGAACAATGTTCGGGTCCATAAGTAATGGCAATGGTTATATTCAGCAGCAAAGATTTGATGGAACAGCCACCGCTTATAGTTTATTGCTACAGCCAAACGGGGGTAACGTTGGTATTGGAACACCTAGTCCTCAATTTAAGCTTGACATAGATGGTGGGGCAGCAGTCCCATTAAGATTAAATAGTACTGCTGATTATCAATTAAAATTAACTTCTTCTGATTCGTGGACAGGTATTGAGTTTGATGATGGAGCAGCGTCTGCAGCAGATCATATTTGGCACAATGGGCAAAATCAAACTTTTGCCTTTGGAGGTGGAGGTAGTAATGTTTCTGGAAAAAAACTTCATGTACACGGAGCGACAACTATAGGTAGCGGTTTAGCATCAACAGCCGCTCCAACAAATGGTCTTTTAGTTGAGGGCAACGTCGGTATTGGGACTACTAGTCCTGGTTTTAAACTATCCGTTGCAATGGACGGGGATACCTATAGCGCAGACTTTTACCAAAGTAATAGCGGAACAGACAAATACAATGCCATTCGTGTAAGAGGTGCAATGACTAGTGCGGTTGGATACTATGGCATTGGTGGCTCGACTGCAGGCAATCCTGCATTTAGAGATGCCTTTGTAGTTGGAACGCAGTCAGCGCATAGTTTTAATTTAGCAACTAACGATACTGCTAGAATGACTATTACTAGCAGCGGAAACGTCGGGATTGGAGAGACTAATCCTGGGGCTAAGTTAGAGGTAAACGGAAATATCAAATTAAGCAGTACGGTTGGCTCTACAGCAACACCAAGCAATATCTGGTTAGGTAATGATTATAGTAATGGGCAAACTAGAGACAAATTAAAGATATATCTGTATAATTCTGGAACTGAACAATATGGGTTTTCTGTAGGTAACCAAGGAGATGTTCAATATCATTCAAATCAAACACACGATTTTTATGTAGACAATTCTTTTAAAGTAAGAATTGACTCTTCGGGCAACGTTGGGATTGGAACCACTAGCCCTGGGGCCAAGCTAACGGTTGCTGGTTCTGCTATTTCTATTTCAAATGGCTGGACAGGAAACCACGATATTTTATTTGTTGGGGGTTCAGCAAGTAGTACAGGGAGCGCTAACCAAACTGCCGCAAGAATTAGAAGTACAGCATCTGTTCCAGGCGGGCTCGCTGTTGGAGATTTGCTTTTTACAGTGAACAGCGGTGATGCATTTGTTGACGCATTATACATTAAAGAAGACGGCAACGTTGGGATTGGAACCACTAGTCCCGACCAGCTATTAGTAGTAGCTGATTCCTCAACAAATGCAGAAAGAGGAATTATTATAAGAAACTCTCATGGCGATACATCTGCAGACGCTTCTTTACGTATAGATGGATACGCTGGTTCATTTATAGATTTCTATAGAAACTCTGGACTTCGTTGGAAATTTAATAGAGTAGCATTCTCTGACGACTTTAAAATCTCAGCCGCTGGAGCTGGCGGAGCTGGAGATGTAATGTATTTTGATTACAACACAGGAAACGTAGGTATTGGAACAACTACACCTTCATCTAAACTTCAAGTCGCTGGCGGTGTACAGATGGCTGACGACACAGATACAGCTTCGGCATCTAAAGTAGGGACACTAAGGTATAGAGCAGACGCAAACAATAGCTATGTAGATATGTGTATGCAGACTGGAGCATCGACATACGAGTGGATTAATATAGTACAAAACAACTGGTAAATGAGTAAAAAATATATCACCGACGTTATAAAGATTGACGGTCAACTACTAGACGGTAACGGCTCCGCAGGAACATCTGGGCAGGTTCTATCATCCACAGGCACAGCCACAGACTGGGTATCCTTGAGTGAAATATCTGGAGTGGATGGAACAGGCACGGCTAACACTGTAGCTATGTGGAGTGACTCTGATACGATTACAGATGCGCCTATAACCATAAGTGGTAATGATGCTACTTTTTCAGGGAGTGTAACAGCAGCAAATTTATTTTTAGGAAGTTCTTCAGTTAGAGTTTCACCGGGAGGAAGTGGTGAACTTGGATTAAATTATAATACTGGAGCAACTGGTAGTTTAGTTTGGTATGCTGGTACAACTTCTTCTAAGTTTAGTGTAACTAACGCAGGTAATGCAACTTTTGCAGGAACTATAGCGGTACAAGGTACGGGTGATTCTTATTTTACAGGCAACGTCGGGATTGGAGAGACTAATCCTTTGGAAAAATTACACGTTAACGGGGGGAATGTATTAATTCAAGGAGGTCCATCAACCACTTCTCAAAGTGAATTAGGGTTTACTAATGCTTTTGATACGGCATTTATTAGAAGTAGGTATACTAATCCAAGTGCGACTACGGAAACATATTTAGCATTTCATACAAATACTGCAGGCGATAACAACGGTACAGTAGCGGAACAAATGCGTATTGCAGGTAATAAAGTAGGAATTGGGACAACTAATCCTTCATATAAATTAGATGTAAAAGGGGGCGGTGGTTTTAACGATATATTAAACTTATCTGGAGCGCAGCCGAGGTTCCTGCTAATTGAAACTGATACAACAGATACAAATTACGAAATATTAGTTTCAGGCGGAACTTTATTTTTTAGAACAACCAATGATGCTATTACAAGTTTTTCAAATAAGCTTTCTTTAACTCAAGCTGGAGTCCTTACTCTTAATGGATATGGTGCTGGTATTCTTACAACAAACGCAAGCGGACAAGTATCAGTAGATACTACTACGTATATTCCCACTACAGATTACAATGATTTTGTAAATGTTGCTGGCGATACAATGACTGGCGTATTAACTATTTTAAATTCTAGCGATCCAAAATTAATACTCCAAACCTCTCCAGGAGATAGTAGCGATTGGAATTATATAAATTTTGTTGGCAGAGATACGGTTCGAGACGGGTATATTGGTACAGAATTCAGCGGAGATATGAGGGTGTATTCTGATAAAAATACTTCCAGCGTTGAATTAACCGCTAATGGTATTATTTTAAATGGTGGCGATGTTGGTATTGGAGCGACTAGTCCTGAAAACAAACTACACGTTCAACAGCCTTCTGCATATACAGGCATACATACAACAGCGGGTATTAGAGTAAAATCAGATGCAGCTAGTTCTATTGGAAGTTATCACGGAACTATAGCTTTATCAAGGGGTACAGGTTCAGTAGCAATTTCAGCAGTTCAAGAAGCTACTGATAGTGACGTGATGGGTATGGCATTTTTTACACATCCATCAGCCACAGGAGGCGATGCTTCTGTAGAGCAAATGCGTATTGACGCAGACGGCAACGTTGGGATCGGAACGACTTCCATAGACGAAAAATTGCATTTATATAATAATGGGGATGTGGGAATAAGATTGCAAAATCAAGCCGACACATCTGGCAATACTTGGAGATTATGGCAGGACAACTGGAACGGGGCTAGTAGTTTTACATTTAATATAGATTATGGTTCAACCAATATTATTACTGCACTAACCAATGGCCGTGTCGGAATTGGGACGGATAATCCTGGGGCTAGACTTCAAATAGCCGGTAGTGACAGCTTTAATGCTCTTAAAATAACCGACTCAGGTAACGGTGACGGGTTCAAAGTCTCAAGTGTCACAACTCAAGGTACATATATTCAGGCGTACGACGCCTCACATGTACAGACTATAAAGTTAGATGCTAGAACCGATAATGGAACAAGACACACCTATTTTAATGGAGGCGGCTACGTAGGGATTGGAACGACTGATCCACAAGAAAAATTACACGTAAATGGAAATCTTGGTTTAGGTACATCTCCTACAATTAAATGGACAAGTAATACTTTAAGATTTGAACCATTTGGAGATTATATTCCTGTTGTTGTACTTGGCGGCACTACATCATATGCCCCAAGATTTGAAATAAAAAATGCAGGCGATGCAGCTACAGTAGTAATGTTAGATGGTTCTGGCAACTCTTATATTAACACAGGCAACGTTGGGATTGGAACTGCTAGTCCTGGTGAGAAACTTACAGTAAATGGGGCTATAGTATGGCAGGGAGCATTAGTTTCTTCACAAACTAACAGCGGTGTTTTAGATAGGTCAGGTAATGATTTAAGAATTAGGGCTTATGGCGCAACCGCTGGAACTGGAAATTTAGTATTTAGAACAGGTGGCGGTGGCGGTTCTGTTGATTCAGAAGCAATGCGCATTGATTCTAGCGGCGACGTAGGGATTAATGAAACTAACCCGTCTCAAAAACTACATGTCAGCGGCAATTTAAGAGTAACAGGCTTTTACTATGACTCCACTAATTCAGCTGGGACTACCGGTCAGGTACTTCGTGTTACAAGCGGTGGCACTGGCTGGGATACATTAACCGCTTCAGACGTGGGGGCGGCTACAACTTCACACACCCATGCAGCCGCTGATATAACTAGCGGAACATTTGCAGACGCTAGAATAGCATTAACTAACATTACACAACATACAGATCCTAAATATCTAAGAAGTGATGCATCAGATACTGCCTCCGAACTAATTACTTTCCAAAAAGGTATTTCCCAAGACGGTAATGCTAAATTCTATACCTGGAGAGCTTTAAACAATACTTCAGATACCTCTAATCAATATTATAGAATTGCTAGAATTACTAGTACACAGTCTTCTCGTTTTGCAATAGAATTAGCCGGTAGAAGCACCAGTTACGCTGATCCAAACATTCCTGCAATTGGATTTATTGTTGGGCAGTTAAATAATGATAATGATTACGACATTGTATTCTATAACCATAGTACAGGTACAAGCGAAGTAGTATTAGAAGTAGGTCAAGTAGATGTTAGCACTACAGATACAGACATTTATATAAGAACAATACAGTATGCTGAAATTTCGGCTACAGGACATATTAGTGATGGTTCTATTACAACTTATGGAGGAGATAATGCTTCAACAACTGAACCGGCCAATTACGTAGCAGCTACAGAAGTTACAGTATGGAACTCAGGAAACGACGGGTCAGGTTCCGGATTAGATGCTGACTTGTTGGATGGTAATCACGCATCAGCATTTGCACTGTCTTCACACACACACGACGACAGGTACTACACTGAGACAGAGATAGGAAACTTCTTCTCTGGCACGACAGCGATAACAGGTTACAGTAAGACAAATTGGGATGCGGCTTACACATACTCTCAGGTAGGGCATCTGCCACTTACAGCCGGGTCAAGTTATCCTTTGACAGGAGCTTTACACTTTGGGGATGATTATAATTATATAGAAAAAAATGCAAGCTCTGATATGCTAATGGTAGCAAATAGGCATATTACATTTTCAGATGTAATAAGCGGTGTTGTTAACGAAAGAATGCGTATTGAAGAAGGCGGCAACGTTGGGATTAATGAAACTAACCCGTCTCAAAAACTACACGTCAATGGTAATGCAAGAGTCACAGGATTTTACTATGACTCAACCAATTCAGCGGGTACGCCTGGATATGTATTAAGCTCAACTTCTGGTGGCACTGAGTGGGTTACAGCGGATTCTGTTATAAGTTATAAATGGTATGCAGTGTCTGACGGCGGTTTAGCATCTGCTAGTATTAGCAATAGCACGTCTCTTGACTTCCAAGGCGGGACAGGTATATCTACCTCAACAAGCGGTTCTGGATCTGCCTACACAATTGAATTTACAAATACAGATAGAGGTTCGGCACAAAATATATTTAAAAATGTTGCGGGGCCAACAGGACAACCCACGATTGTTGCAGCATCAAACAACGATACTGTAACGCTTAAAGACGATAGGTTTATAACTATAACAACAAACAACAGTACTAAGACTGCTCAGTTTTCTCCAAAAGCGTTAGAGGTTTGTGATTTTGTTTTAGCATTCAAATCGCCATCAGCGCAGACAAATTATTTAGTGTGGGTAAATGGTTCTTACCAAAGCACAACAGGCCTTGAGACATATAAGACAGCCTTGTACGCAGGGGAGATTGACGTGGTTAAAATAATATCAGATGTTACAGTATCAGGTGTATATATAGATGTATACGAAACAGGAGCACCTACAACGCCGATATGGTCATCTGGTAGTACTAACTTGACAGCAAACACGCTTATGTCGTTTTCGCCATCAGGTGCCACGTTCTCATCAAGCGATCAGCTATATGCAACTATAGCGATACCGACAAGCGCAACCGTAGTTTATAGATTAGATTTTGGACTTTTATATAGTTAATAAATATGGTAACATTTAATTGGGACTGCACAACCGTTGAGGTTATGCTAACAGAGGGAGACTTAAACAACGTTGTGTATAACGTAGAGTGGATACTTACGGGAATATCGGATCAGCTTGATACCGAAGGAGAACCGTACACCGCATTTGCTGAAGGACAGCAAAAATTAAACACAAGTAACATTACTGAATTCATTTCGTTCAATGACTTGACAAATGAAATAGTTACGCAATGGGTGAAGGATGCTATGGGGCCAACACACGTGTCTATCCAGGAATCTAATGTTAGAAATAATATTGAGGCTCAGATAAATCCTGTGACAGCCGTGATGAAAATACAAAATTAATAACTATCTTTACAAATAATTTTAACCTTAAAAAAAACAAAAATGACAACTTTTAATTGGGATTGTAGAACAGTGGATGTATATCCAACAAGCGGCGACAACACAGATGTAGTATACAACGTGCATTGGCGCTTAACAGGTGTATCTGATCAGCTAGACGCGAATGATAATCCGTATTCGGCTACTGTAATTGGAACACAAACATTAAGTACAGAGGAGATTGTAGACTTTGTACCATTTGAAGACCTAACTCACGAACAAATTGTAACTTGGGTACAAGATGCAATTGGAGCTGAGCAGGTAACTCAAATGGAAGACAATGTAAATAATCAAATTGATAGCTTAATTACACCAACGTCTGTTACCAAAACTATTGAATTGTAGTAACATTCTTAAAAAACAAGTGATTAATTAATATGTAATTAAATCAAATCAAAAAATTATGAGCAAAGCAGAAAAAATTTCAGAAGAACAATTACAAAAGCTTCAAGAATTTGTGAGCGTAGTTAACAAAGCCCAGAATGAACTTGGTGGTATTGAAATGCAAAAACATTCTTTATTGCATCAAATTGCCGCTGTTCAAGAAGACTTTGGTAAATTCCAAAAAGAACTTGAAGATGAGTATGGTAAAGTTTCAATCAGTATTGAAGACGGTAGTCTAAAACCACTTGAAGAAGAAACTGATGAAGCTAATTCGGAAGATTAGTATAGGTAAAGATTATAAGATAGATGCAATGCATTACTCCGTAGGCCAAGAGGTTTACGGAGGGCATTGTATCTGTAATATAATTGAGGAAGAAGAAAAGTATTCCATATACATAGAAAAAAACAAAGAAGTTATTCTTTGGAAAGACTTTAATAAAAATATGGGTATTGCCGTAGAGTATAATTTAGATTATTAATGAGAAGTCTATATAATTTTATTGTAACACCAAAAGGTGATCGTACTACAAGTAAAACAGAAATAGACGGCAAAGAATTAATGCTAAATACAGAATTGCAAAATCATCAATATGTAAATCGTATTGGTGTTGTAATTGGCTCACCTATTATTGGAGAAACAGAAATAAAGCCTGGCGACGAAGTAATTGTACATCACAATGTTTTTAGAAGATTTTACGATGTACGTGGTAAAGAAAAAAACAGCAGCAGCTATTTTGAAGAAGGAATGTACTTTGTAACTCCAGATCAATTATATGCGCATAAACCACCTGGTAGTATTTGGCAACCAACAGAAGGGTTTTATTTTGTAAAGCCACTAAAAAATAATGAAACGTTTGCTACAGATAAAGAAATAATTGGCAAAGGTGTTATAAAATTTGGCGATGAAAATCTACCGCCTGGCACATTAGTTGGCTTTAGACCAGGGTCTGAATATGAGTTTATCATAGACAACGAAAGACTATACCGTGTGCCACTACAATCTATTACAATTAAATATGAATATCAAGGAGACGAAGAAGAGTATAATCCAAGCTGGACATCGGGCAGTTGAGGAATTAATCAAGGTGGCGGAAGAAAAAATTATAACCAATACCGAGGACGACGTTTCTGCAGATAGATTAAAAAACGCAGCGGCAACTAAAAAGCTAGCAATCTTTGATGCATTTGAAATATTAAATCGCATACAAGAAGAAGAGCGTATTTTAGAAAACAAACCTAAAGAAGACGACACACAAAAAGCTTTTTCTGGTTTCGCCGAAAGAAGGTCTAAGTAATGTACGAGCAAACGTTATTTAAAATCATAGAGCCTATAAAGCTAACCACAATTAATAGATTAAATAAATCTAAGAAGTGGGATTATGGTTATAATAAAGAACACGACGTTATTGTAATTAGCAAGACAGGTCAGATAGGTGATATTGTAGAAATACAAAACCTACGTATCGCATTGCCGAAAGAGCCAAAGTGTATAGCAAAAGGCGAAAACAAATGGACGCCACAGGAGTATCCTAAGGAGCTTAAAAATATTAAGACTATATTCGACTGGGAAACATATCCGGATGAGTTTAAGGACACCTGGGGAGCTTATATTGATGAAGAGTTCACACGACGCGATGAAGGATATTGGTTTTATAGTAATAATGTACCAACTTATATAACCGGAACGCATTATATGTACTTGCAATGGAGCAAGATTGATGTAGGTAAACCGGATTATCGTGAAGCAAACAGATTATTTTTTATATTTTGGGAAGCTTGTAAGGCGGACAGCAGGTGCTATGGCATGTGTTATCTTAAAAACCGTCGTTCTGGTTTTTCATTTATGGCTTCTGGCGAAGTTGTAAATCAAGCTACAATTACAAGTGATGCTCGTTTTGGTATATTATCTAAGTCTGGTGCCGATGCTAAAAAGATGTTTACCGACAAGGTTGTACCAATATCCGTAAACTATCCTTTTTTCTTTAAGCCAATACAAGACGGTATGGACCGTCCAAAAACAGAATTAGCATATCGCGTACCAGCTTCAAAGCTAACGCGTAAATCAATACAGTCAAAAGAACAAAGGCAACAGCTAGAAGGTCTTGATACGACAATTGACTGGAAGAACACAGGTGACAACAGTTATGATGGTGAAAAGCTAAGACTGTTAGTGCATGACGAATCTGGTAAGTGGGAAAGACCTGACAATATATTAAACAACTGGCGTGTAACAAAAACAACACTTAGACTTGGTTCTCGTATTATAGGTAAGTGTATGATGGGTTCAACCAGTAATGCGCTTGATAAAGGTGGTGACAATTTTAAAAAGTTGTATTATGATTCAGATGTTACCAAACGAAACGCCAATGGACAGACTCGCTCGGGATTATATTCTTTGTTCATACCTATGGAATGGAACTACGAGGGATTCATTGATACTTATGGAGTACCTGTATTCAACACACCGGACGAACCAGTCGAAGCGCCAGATGGAACATTAATAGAAGTAGGTGTAATTGATTACTGGCAAAATGAAGTAAGTGGATTAAAATCTGATCCTGACGCGCAAAATGAATTTTATCGTCAGTTTCCGCGTACAGAAGAACACGCATTTCGTGACGAAGCAAAGAACAGTATATTTAACTTAGTTAAAATACACCAGCAAATAGATTACAACGGTGATATAAGATATAATGCGCCGACAACACGAGGAAGTTTTCAATGGAAAAATGGTGTTAAAGACAGTGAAGTAATATTTAGTCCTAACCCACAAGGTAGATTTAATATAAGCTGGGTACCACAAAGAGAATTACAAAATAAACAATTTGTAAAAAACGGATTAAAATGGCCCGGTAATGAGCACGTTGGAGCTTTTGGGTGCGACAGTTACGATATATCCGGTACAGTTGGTGGTAATGGATCAAAAGGTTCATTGCACGGACTTACAATATTTAGCATGGAAGATGCGCCGCCAAATACATTCTTTTTAGAATATATTGCAAGACCGCAAACAGCGGAAATGTTTTTTGAAGATGTACTTATGGCATTAGTATTTTATGGCATGCCGCTGCTCGCTGAAAATAACAAACCTAGGTTGTTATATTATTTAAAGCGCAGAGGTTACCGTGGTTATTCAATGAATAGACCAGACAAAATTTGGAATAAGTTATCTGCTGCTGAAAAAGAAATAGGTGGTATACCAAACTCTAGTGAAGATATTAAGCAAGCGCATGCTGCTGCAATAGAATCGTATATTGAAAAACACGTAGGATTAAAAGAAGATGGTACCTATGGTACTATGTATTTTAATGATACATTAAATGATTGGGCAAGGTTTGATATAAATAATCGAACAAAATTTGATGCTGCAATCAGTTCAGGGTTGGCAATAATGGCTTGTAATAGACATTTATACCGACCAGTTGGTGAAATACAAACGCAAAAGTTAAATATAAATATAGGCCGGTATAATAATAACGGTGGAAGATCAAAAATAATAGAGCATTATGGCTGAACCAGTTGTAAAAAGTTATTTTCCAAGCCAAATCGCTAGTGATTTAGAAAAAATTACGCCTGAGTATGGACTTAAGGTGGCTAAGGCTATAGAGCACGAGTGGTTTAAAAGGGATTCCGGTACTAATCGGTATTATAACAACCAAAATACTTTTCATCGCCGCAGATTATATGCGCGTGGTGAACAATCAATTCAAAAGTATAAAGATGAATTATCTATTAATGGTGATTTGTCTTACCTTAATTTAGACTGGAAGCCTGTACCAATTATACCTAAGTTTGTAGATATAGTTGTAAATGGTATGTCAGACCGTGTGTTTGATATTAAAGCATATTCGCAAGATAGTATCGGGGTTAATAAAAGAACCAAGCATATGAAATCCATATTAGCAGATATGGAAATGCGAGATGTAAATAATCAAATACTAGAATCATTAGGCATTAATCTATATAAAAACGATCCTAAAACCTTACCTGAAACTTCTGAGGAATTAGATGTATATATGCAAATGTCATATAAACAATCTATTGAAGTCGCTGCTGAGAAAGCTATTAATAATATTTTAGATAATAATAAATATGATTTAACACGTCGCCGATTAATGTATGATTTAGTTACTATCGGTATGGCTTGTGTTAAAAATAATTTTTCTACTTCAACAGGAGTTACTGTAGAATATGTTGACCCTGCTGATCTTATTTATTCTTATACTGATTCTCCATATTTTGAAGACATATATTATATTGGTGAAATTAAAACAGTTCCAATTAATGAGCTTAAAAAACAATTTCCTAATTTAACAAATGAAGATCTTGAAGAAATAACAAAGCAAGGTATTCAAAATACGGATTTTTATCATAGAACAATGGATGAGACAAATAACATTGACTCAAACTCTGTTCAAGTATTATACTTCAATTATAAAACATATATGAATGAAGTATATAAAATTAAAAAAACGGCTAGTGGTGCTTCAAAAGCTTT
>Ga0208427_1000239_pt1 | contig 23656 bp, 23 predicted proteins | sample DEB08_DNA_FD_184532 | JGI IMG/M metagenome (GOLD analysis project Ga0208427, IMG submission 184532) | Aqueous microbial communities from the Delaware River and Bay under freshwater to marine salinity gradient to study organic matter... | ecosystem: Environmental > Aquatic > Marine > Coastal ...
GAGCAGCTGGAGCAGGTCCTACATCAAAAGCTATCTTAGAGAACCTTTGATCGTTCTTAGGTATTAGTCCTTGAAGAACAGGAATGTCGTGTATGATTTTCAAGGTAAAGGTGGAGAAGTCATCAGCACGGTTCTTAGAGGCAGATACAACAAGTATGTTTTTAGTAGGGTCTAGTAGTAGTTGATGAACAGCATAGGCAGAACATATCCAGGATTTACCTACACCACGGAACGCCATGATAACAGATCGTTTAGGACCGTGTTGCATGAAGTCAGCTATGTCGTACTGTAAAGCTGTAGGATCAGGTAGGTTCAAGTGTTTCCAAACTACATATAAGAAGTTACGGAAGTCCTTGAGTTGTTTAAGCTTTTCAATGCTCATGCTTCAACTCTCTCTCTTTCGGTGTTATAACTGTAATTACTTAATCTTTTCTTTAAGTTCAGGGTTCTCTTCAAAAGGTAACACTTCTCCTAGTAGATCATTAAGAGGAGTATCTTTACCACTCATAAGAATTACATCGTTATCTTTTAAATGTTGCCTGGCACAGTTAAGTAAAGCAGGGTTATACTCTTCAGTTGCTTGCATTAATTGAATACCTTTACTTAAAGTATCTGTTAGAAGGATATGTAAGTTACCTAGTTCTTCTCTTGTTTTCATAGTTGTTGAGGCTTATATTACCATTTACGACAAGACCAATACCCTGCCGATAACTTTGATTTCTTTTGATCGCACTTATGTCTAGCTCTAAAAGATTTTCTAGCTTTAGGATTGGACTTTCTAATCTTCATGTTAGCGTCCCCGAATCTTATGGTCTTTGTCTTAGTACCTTCTTTAGCACATACAACAAACTTTTTCTTACCGTGCCCAGGTTCTCCTTTGCGTATTCTTCTGGGTTTATTAATAGCTAAACCTTTACGCTTACATCCTGTAACTACTTTCTTCTTCTCAGCCATGCTGTTAATTTTTAAACCCACGCTTCATATTAGCGTATGACTGAGGTGATATAGTAGACTTCTTCTTGCTACGACTAATGCCTAGCTTTCTTCTTCTGTTTATATTTGCGTATAGTCCTTTTTTCATTTCTTCATTAACATCTCCATCATTCTATCTAGTTTACCGTTAATCTCTTTTACCGTAGTTTCAAGACCACTCATTCTATTCTCCACAGCAGTGTCTCGTTCTCTTTGGGTAGCAAGTTCTACTTCAATCCTTGTCAATCGTTCTTCATCTTTTTCCAAGCGATCAGTAAGCTTTTTAATCATCCAACCAATTACTCCAAGTATAACAGCTAGAGCAGTGTCGAGAAAGTGTGATATTGTTTCTGGCATTTGTTTAAAGAGCTGAGATGATAAAAGCTAGGAGTTGTTCGTATCGTACAGACATCTTAGTGTGTTTGGTAAAACCTTCTGTTTCTTCATCTTTAAAAAGCCACTCACCATTTTCATCTTGTTTAGACCACCAAGTATTTTCACCTAGTATAGCATATCGATAAGCATCTAAACCTTCAGCTTCAAAAGCAGCTTTTACATCCTGTGCAATAACACCTATATGAATACGAGCATCGTCACCTTTCTTAACAACAGCATCTTTAAGCCTAAACTTTTTCATTAAACCTTTTAAGGCAGTAGCAACTCTTAGTTCTGCTTCGCTTAGGTCTTCAATATCTTGTTTTAGATTACGATCAGAACCACTCCAAGCTCCTCCGTTAATATAACCGTTATCCCAAGTGTTACTAGCAGAACCTAAATCTACATTTGAATTAGGATTACTGTACATTGAGCCTGTGGGTTCTACACTAGCTTGAGCAGCAGAAGAACACGCTATGGTTATTCCAGCATTAGCACTGAAATCTCCGTCTGCAATATTTAATGTAACTCTTTCTCCATTTTCTTGGTATTGTAAGGACGCAGTGTTATTTCCTTGTGAAATTTTTATCCTACCACCAAGACCACTAGCGTGTTCGTTTTCTAATTGTAAATCTACATAAGCACTTGTTTGGTTACCTTTAGCGTATATAGTATCCTTTCCACTACCTCCATCCACAGTTAATTGATAAGAAGAATCCGCTAATGCTCCTGTTCCTATGTTGTTGTTAGTATCGTTAACATTAAAAGTGGTATCTGCACTGTCTATCATTGTAGACTCCACAGCGTTAGCTGCTATCGTAAGTGAAGTAGAACCTGTAACATCACCAGTATGGGTAGCGTTAGTGACTTTAGCAGTGTTAGCAGTTACAGCTGTGTTGTTCGCTACCTCTGTGTCAAAGTCTGAAATGGTTGCTGCGGTCTGTGTACCTGTGTGATTAGCTCTGTTCTTTAAGTTAGCGTCTGTGTCGTTGACCGTTGCACCTGCTGCAATACCTGCAAGCTTCGTTTGTTCTGCATCGTCAAATTCATTAGTGTTAGGGTTGCTTTCATATAAGGTTTTAACATCCGCAGCTGTAGGAGAAGCACTACCATTAGCGGCAGCTGTAATCCTTCCTTGTGCATCTACTGTAAGATTAGTCGCAGTATAAGAACCTGGAGTAACAGCAGTGTTGGCAAGCTTATCAGCAGTTATAGCATCATCAGCAATGTTAACTGTATTAATAGGACCACCTGCAACACCTGTCGCTAGAGTAGTAGCTATCTGAGCGTCTACATAAGTCTTGTTCGTAGCGTGACTACCACTAGCAGGGGCAATTAAACCTGTAACTTTATCAACATTTTGAATATCATTTGTCTGCATATCCAAGTTACCTGACATAGAATCTCCACTCTTGTTAACTTGTAAAGCATCTTGTTGGTCTACATAACCTTTACGAGCAGAGTGATCGCTACTAATAGGAGCACCTAGACCACTAACCATGTTACCTCCCATAGCCAAGTCACCTGTCATATTGTCCCCAGCTTTAGTAACTTGTAGTGCGTCTTGTCCGTCTACATAAGTCTTGTTAGTAAGATCATTACCTGTACTAGGAACAGCAGAGGAAGTGACTTTATTAGCACCCATGTCCAAGTTACCAGTCATCGTATCACCAGCAACATCAACAAAAGTAATATCTGCGTAGTTCTTAGTTACAGCATCTTGAGGGTTTGTAGGATCAGCAAGATTCTTAATCTTAGCTAAATCAGCGTCGTAGTTCCCATCAACAGGGTCTTTGGTCATTGTGTTCTTACCACTACCTTCTTCTATCTCTTCGTTAAGATATAAGTTGTGTAAGTAAGCACGGTCTAGTTCTACTTCAGTAAGTACACTACCGTTCTCAAAGTCTACAAGAGCAGTATCAGATGCACTGTCTCTTTTAATTCTTATCCTAGCACCAGTCTCAGGAGCAGTAGTAAATCTGATAAGAGCAGAAGGAGATGTTATAATAGTGTAAGCTCCTGTAGAGACAGTATAAAACTTACCTCCTGGAGAACTGCCTGTTGAATCGTCTAACTGTACAACTACATGAGTGTCATCAAGATAAGGAAAAGAAAATGCAAAGTCTGTTTGACCTGCTCCAACTGTGTAGTCTACGTATGTATTAGCCATGGTAATCTATTATTAATTTGTTTGTTGTAAAAGTTCAAGCACTTCTTCTCGTTGCATCCCACCTTTTAAACCTGCTCTAGCTTTCATTAATGAAGAGTATTGTGCGTTTAACTCAGGATACTCTCTGAGCATCTGTCTTCTAGCTTCTTTCCTGTACTTAGTTAGAACGCTGTTTATCTGTTGGATACGAGGACTAGGAAGACCAGGTTCAGATTCTGGTGATAACCTTTGGTAGTTCCTTGACTTTATAAGTTTATTCAAGGTTTGCCTAAGAGAAAGACCACGAAGTTTAACAGTCTTTAATAACTCTAACTGCCTATCGTTCGCTGATTGTCCTTTATCGTTTTCATACTCTAACAAATCTATCTGTCCACCTAAACTAGGAGGAGGGTTTCTAAAAGCATGATTCAAACTAGCCATCTCTGTTAGGATAGGATCGTTCTTTTTAGTTGATAATTGAATAGGATTAATAAAACCTGTACCCATCCATTGTTCTGCTACATATTCCTCTCCCAATATATTACGTTTAGTATCTAACGAACCACGCATACCTAGCTTACGTTTTACCGCATCCATGACAGACCTTGTTTCTTTTATCGCTTGAGTATCGTAGTCAGCTGTTTGAGAAATTAAATTAGGAACTAATGAACCTGCATAATTTCTGCCTAACTTTTCTACATATCTATCAGGATCACCTAAAGCATCTGCCCACATTTGAATACCAGCTAAGTATGATTTGTTTGTAGCGTTTCTTGTTAGAGCTAATACCATTGATGTTGTAGCGTGTTCTAAAAGAGATTCATCAAAAGATGCTTCTTCTCTTATCCCTGTTTCTACTAAATCAGCTACAACACCTAACGGAGTTGCTAAAGGGTCAAGTCTTTGATAACTGAAATAAGTGTCTCCTATTTTAATGCTATAGGGTCTCCATCCAGTCGCCATTAAAGCTTCTTTTTCTCTTTCGTTACTAGGTCCACCTCCTGTTATGTATTCTCTATTATTAAAAGCAACGTCAATTAAGCCTCCTACAGTAAGTGCTCCTGTGACTACCTTACCTCTTGCCCTTGCTTTTAAGATAGGGTCTGCACTATTAAATTCAGCCAACAATCGCTGCCTTTCCTCTTTTAACACAGTAACAAAAGGAGTTCTCTCAAAAGCAAACTTTAAGATATTAGTAGGAGTACGAACAAAAGGAACTACAAATCTCAAGTAAGGTATTTTGTTAGTGGCTTCTTGGATTACTTTACCTAATGTCTTGTCTTGTAATTCTTTAGTAAAGGTTAAGTACTGAGCTTCTTCCATTGAATACTGCATAAGTGCAGATGAATCAGGATTAAAGTTATCGTCCTTGTATTTGATGATAAAATCAGCTTTCTCTTTTCCTTTAAGACCTTGCTTATCTGCTATTAAAGAAGCTTCCCTAACAAGACCCTCCTCCGACATCATTCGTCCACCTTCAGTTACTATACCGTCAATAGTTTTATTGATGTGTCCAGCTAATGCTTTAGGATCACGAATACCTTGTTGTATGCCTGACATAGCGGCTTTCATTCTAGCAGCCCTACGATAAGCTAATTGCTTAAAGAACTCATCAGAAGTTAACAGCAACCTACTGGGAAGTCTTATATAACTAGCGTATTTATCTATTGAATCTTTAGCTGAGTCGGAAACAAAACCACCTATAGGAGATTCAGCTATACGCTGACCAGTTATAGAAGCTCGTTGACCTTCTTCAAAAGCACGGTTGGATGGGTCTAGTAAATTGTCTTGGTCTTTGAATGCTTGTTTTGCAAACTTACCTGCTTCCTTAAACATTTCACCGTCTGACCAAGAAGCTATAACAGCTTTGACTACATCCATGTTTCCACTCGCTATACCACCAGCAACAGCTTCTAAGGTGGTCATCACTTGAGTCAACGCATTACCCATGATATTAACCATCTGTGTCTTAGGGCCACTCAATATAGAGTTCATCCAGTATTCAGTAGGCATATCTAAGAAATGTTTACCTTGTGCTTTTTTAGCAGTCTTTAACAACCTAGCTAAACTACCCTCTAAATCGTCAGGATCAATATGCTCTCTTACAAGGTTAACCATACGCTCAGGCTTCATGTTGCCAGAGTTATTAACAAACTCTTTGCGTATGCCTTCTATTTGCGTTTCAGCTTCATTAAGTCCTAGCTTACGCTTACCGAAACCTTCATCTCTAGCTTGTAAGGTAATAGCTGTTTCTCTTCCTATTCTACGATAAACATCTGCTACTGTTAATAGTTGTTGAAAAGCATTCTTGAGTTTAGTTATAGATACATCACCGTAACCGTTGTCTTTAGCTTCTTGAGCTATCTCGCTAACATTCTGTATAAGTGCTTTACCTTGTTCTCTGTAAGATTGTTGTGTTATACGAATATCACGCAATACTTTCTCAGCGTCTTCTCCTTCTTTAGCTTGTGCTCTAACAGTTGTTTCGATTGCTTCGTCTATATCTGTAATGGCATCTGTAACTGTTACTTTCTCAGGATTAGCTTCGTAGTATTTCTCTAGTAAATCTTTTAGTACAACAACATCACCATCAGTCTCTAATGCAAACTGCGGTAGTCTAGGTTTACCTCCTTTTAACAACTCATCTGCATACCCACGGAACTTATCAGGAACAGCACTAAGGAACTCATCCTCTTTACCTTTCTTAAAGTCAGGCAGTTCGCTAGGTCTTTTCACAGAAGCTAAGCCTTCGTCTGCTTGTTTTGTAGCTGTTATGATATTGTTTTTAACTTCTACATTACCTTTACCAAATACATTTTCTATAAGACTAACATAATCAGCTGTCTTTTTGTTGTGTTGGAAACCTGCTTTAGTTTCTTTTCCGACTCCGCTTTTACTTCCTTCATATACAGAGAAGTATGCTTTACCGTTTCCTTTAACTGCGTCAAAAGCTTGTTCAACAACTAACAGCTGGTTTTCTTTTTCCTTAATAACATTAAGTACATTATTAGAAATAGAAGCGTCTACTTGACCCCCTTGTACTGCTTGAGCTACCTCTTTGTTGTGTTGTGCCGATCTGTTGAAAGGATCGTAAACTTTTAAATCTACTCCTTCTTTTTTCAACATATCAACTGCGTTATCAAACTTACCTCCTCCTATATCCACCATCTTCATTCCTTTAGTGAATATTCCAGCTTTCTTTAGTTTGTTGTAAGCGGCTGGTAGTTTAGCTACATTTATAGAAGTAGCAGCGGAAGTTATTTCTTGTTCAGGTGCACTCCAAAGATTAGGTCTTGTTTGATAATAACGACCTTCAGCTACAAGTTTAGCCTTACCCATGTACGATCCTCTACTTGCAGATATGATCTGTGCAGAGTCTCTAAGTACTTTGTTTAATAAAGTGCTGTCACCTTTAACACCGAATAGTTGATATACTGCATCTACAATCTTTTGAAAGATATTGCGTTTATCATCTGATGGTATTCTTCTTAGTATTTGTTGTAGTTTTAAATCTGTGAAAACACCTACGAGAAACTCATCTAGGTCTTTAAACTCGTACACTCCTTTACCTACAGCTGGATCAAATACATCCTTACCTTCAAAAGCATATAAATCTTTAATCTTTTCAGAAGCTAATTTAAATGACTTAGCAAGTTCTCTAATAGGTTTAGGTGCAGCTTTATTGTTAATAACATTATCTATATTAGACAACACTATTGACCGTTCTTTACCTCCCTGACTTACCCAAGCGTTTATTTTTTTAGCAGTAACACCGTGTAGTATTTCGTGTACTAATGTCTGTTCGTCTGCACCTTCATATAACTCAATCCTATCCTCTGATGGTTTATAGACACCTGTTATAGAACCCATATCATCAGCATCGCCTCGCACAGTAGTTATATCACCTTCACTTACTTCAGGTTTGTAAAATACTCGTACATCTTGATCGGCTTCGTCTTTTATGATGATATTTAAATCTTTAGCTAGTTGTTGTACTTCAGGTGTGTCAGCATTTTTAGACAATTCATCTAAAGTATTTCTAACGGTTGCTGCTTTTTGTACTCCCTCTACTGGTGCACCGCCTGTCTGTATAGCTCTACCTTCTTCTTCAGCTTTCCTACCCTTCAATAAAAAGTCTTTTGTTTTATCATCTATACGACCAGCAAAGATACCAGACCTTCTTGATAAACCTGGTTCAGCGATGTCACCTCTAAAACCTGCGTTTACCAATTTAGTCGCTGCTCCTTTTAATGGTGGAGATATTTCAAACTGTTCGTATATATTTGGATTTCTTACAAACTCATTAACAGCTTGCGATGGATAATCAAAACCTAACCAATCTTCTTTAGCCAACGCTTTTAAGAAACTTCTATACTTAGGTTTAAATTGATCTAAAGCTCCTAACACTTCATCATGGTCTGCTTCCATATCTAAGTGCTCAAACCATTCATCTATGATGTCTCTATCAAATTCATCGATTAATTCTGGACCTCTAGCTATAGAAGCTAAGTCTTGTTGCAACCCTGTATCTACTACTGCCTGTGCTTGTCCGATTGCGTCCTTACCTTCTCCTTTAGCTTTGCGTCCTTCCTTAATAGCTTTAAGTGATTTAACGAACACACCAGCTACAGCTTCAAGACCTAGACCTTCCAACACATTCTTCATGCGTCCCTCTAACTCACCCTCGTCTTCATCGTAAGCTAAGAACTCAGTAACTGGATTCTGTAACTCTGGTACTTGTTGGATGAGATTAGACAGTCTAGCTTCCTGTCCGTTAAAGAAAGTGAAGTCAGTAGCAGCACCTGCAACAACACCTTTAGTAACAGTACCTGCTTTAGCTAATCTACCTGCTTTACCTGCGAGACCAAACAAAGGAATGAAACCTGTAGCAAACTGTGATATACCTTCTACAGCACCGCCTGCCATAGTCTTAGAAGTACCAAGGAATCTAGTATCATAGTCAGGTAGTACATCAAAAGATAAGTAGTCTGCTAGGTTGTAAGCACCTTGAAACGCACCTTCTATACCACGAAACGGAGCAGCTAATACATCGCCTGCTATATCAAAAAAGTCGTTCTCTTCTTCCTCGTTGTTTATATCTTCTGGTAGTGCCATAGTATTAATCTATTTCGTTTAAAGCGTTTTTAAAAAGATTCCTTTGATTCCTAATAAATTCCAATACATCCTCTTCTCCTATCTTAGTAGCTTTCTTAACCACATCGTTGAAAGTTTTATTAGATTCTCTTTCGCTTTTGCTTTTATCAAGTAAAGGTATTAATTCTAAAATGTCTGCTTTTGATACTAAAGGAAATTGAGAAGAGTTGAGCAACAACGGATCAAATCTAATACCATAAGGAGTAACAGGTTGCTCTTCAAGTAAAGCCTCTCCTAATAGTCCTTTAGCGGCTTGTACCTGAACTAAAGAATTTAAAGCTTCTTCTCGTTCTTTTTTTGTAAACTCAACCCTTTTTATTTCTTTTCCTACAGAACCTCCAAAACCTGATCTACTACTATAATATTGTTTAGGTTGTTGTGCTTTAATTTTAGGTATTTCACCAGTAGCTATTAACCTTAGTCTAGTTATTGTTTCCCCATCTGTTTTCCATAGATTCTGAAAAGCTTTCTTTCTTTCTTTTGCTTCTATATTAGGGTCTCCAAAAACACTCAAGTCATTATTTAAGCTTAATTGTTTAGCTTCCTCGTCGTTAAAAACAGAAGAAAAAACACCTGGTTTACTTGCCTCTTTGGATTGTGCTACTTTTATTTTAACTTGTTCTTTGTCTGTTAAGAATTTAAGTCTAGATTTTAAAGCGTTCTCTTGTTCTCTTTTGTATTCTTTCTTGGTAGTCCTAATAAAATCTTTTAGCTGCCTAGTCACTTCAGCTCTGTCTGAACCTATAGGACTACTTAACAGACTATTTAATTGATCTTGAATTTCAGTTTGAAAAGAATCCATGTAAAAGTTCTGTATATTCACTAACTCTTCGTCTCCCATTAAAACATCATCTGCTAATTGAGTGCTTGTTATTATAGTTTCATAAGCTGTGTTTAAATCTTTTAAATTAAAATCAATAGCTTGAGCAGGTCCGAAAGGGTCTCTTAGAATTTTATTCATTCTAAAATCTTTTGGATCAATATCAGTTTTAATAAAATCATCCACATTACGTCTTAACTGTGCTAATCCTATTTGATCGGTACTAAAAGCTTCTTCTTGTTTAACAGCGAGGATTAAATTATCTATACTATCGTATGTGTTACCATTGTAAGTTCCTTCTCCGTTTATCTCTATATCAGTATGGGCATTTTGAAACTCTGCTACTTTTTGCTCTACTAAATCTACTCGTTCTTTATCTTCTAATTTACGAACAGCTTCAGAAGTACGCTCGATCATATTTTCATAACCGTCATATTCGATTTCTGTCATCTTAGCAGCCCCAATGTTTATGTTCTTACTAGCCCACAATAACAAGCTATCAGCTTTTTCTTCCATTCCATTTTTAGCTAAGTTCTCGAATACTTTTCCCAAAAGATCACGTTGTTCCGCTGCACTAAACGAATTAAGATTTTCCCAAGCCTCAGACAACGAAGCAGCTGTCACCTCGTCATAATCTCCTAAATTACTACCCTCTTTAGCTAATTCGTAGAAAACACTAGTAGTACCGAAACCTGTATCACCTTTAGCTATTCGACTTTTTTGTGCGTCGTATTGCCTAACAAGAGGTAAAATCTGTGGGTTTATTGCTTGTTGTAAACCTTCTCGTGCAAAGCCTGACTCAGATAAACCAGGATTATTTTCCACAAACTGTTGTTGAACATTAGCTATTATATCAGAAGTACCTAAGTCTTCGTCTCCTTCTTCTGGATTATCTAATCTACTGTAGACTTGTTCCATTAACAAACGACTAGAAGCTTGTCCTACTGCTCTCAATTTCCTCTTCTGATTAACAGGAGAAGTAAGCCAACTCATCGCACCTTTTCTTACTTGCTTATCAAACTCTCCTTCTGTCTTTTGAAGCATCGCTTGAATCTCTTCAGGACTCTTCCTTGATAACTCATCTTCAAATTGTTCTGCTTCTATATCGGCTACCTGTGTGTACTGCTGTAAGATAGGATTAACCTGTGACAAAGCATCAGCAAGGTCCATCAACTTATTCCTTGGTGCTCGTACCTGTGCTACACTGTACTGACCTGCTCGTTGAATAGTAGGTTGAATGCCTGGAACTGCACCTCCTAATCCTTGTACTTGTACTCGTTCTGCCATTATCTTCTCCTACCTGTCATTGCTTGTGTATAACTCTGGGCTGCTGTAGTTCCTGTTTTTGATGATGAACCCATCCTACTTTTAATATCAAGTCCTGTTCTGTATCCACTAAGTCCACCGCTGATAGCACCTAAACCTGCTGTTAATAAACTAGGTCTATCTATAGGTTGATTAATACTGATAAGTCTTTGTTGAGAAGCTAATCCAGCTTGTTCTAATCCTAGCTGTGTACCTAATGCACTCATCTCTTGTTGTCTTAAAGTTGCCGCTCTATACCCTGCTTCCTGTCTAGTATAGTCATCCATCAAAGCTTGAACACTAGCACCTGCAACACCTGCTTCCCCTGCTGAAACCCTAGCTCTAGCTAACGCTTCTTGGGATTTCCTACTGACTTGTTCAAGTTCCCTAGCCGTAGCTTCTTGCTCTTGTGCTTGTCGCATCCTAATTGAGGACTGTTCCTGTAACGCTCTTTGACGCTCCGCTGCTGCTGATTGGGCTTGATAGGCTGCTTGTGCTTTAGCTTGTTGTCTTTGCCCTGCATATCCTGCAATAGATGAACCTACTGATGCTGTTATAGCTGCTATTGATATTGGGTCACACATATTACTTCCTCTCTATCTTAAATGCCTTATAACCAGGGATATTGCAATCCTGAAAAGTAGCCCCTAACCAAGTCAACCACTTGACGCTTAGTGTATTAGCTTCCATGACATAGTTAGTTAAGTAATCAAATCCATCCATTAAATCGTCTATCCACATCTGTGATTCTTTAACAAACTTCTTCTTTACTTTATAAAAATTCCTTGTACCTAGCAACCAACAAACTCCAATGTTCCCTCTAGGACTCACTCCAAAGCTCGCTAACAATCCGTCTTGATCTGTCTTGACGCTATAGCATTTACTGCTTGATTCAAAAGATCCGTACACAGCGTCTCTAGGGTGGTGCATTAAACCTATACATTCCATCATATCTTCTTCCCGTAAGTCATCATATAACAAAGGAGCGTCTTCCACTGCATAAGCTTTTTCTATCTTAACCTCCATAGCGTCTACTCCTTGATATGATTGTAGATTCAAACTCAGCAGATAGTAACTTCACTGGTAAAGCACTAGAAGATTTAATTTCGATAGTGGCATCATTAGGTTGAGCTTGTACAGCAAACTTAAAGAATCCAGTCTCAGGTGTGAATTTATTAAGGGTACTGACAGAGGCTAACAAACTTGGGTTGTAGGTGTAAGTGTAGGTATCTCTAAATTTAGGTGTGACTTCCACATTAAAGTGTCCTGTCTCTGAGTATTCAATACTACCGTTACGAATCGTTTGATAAGTATAATCAGATGCAGATCGTCCTCCTCTTTCTGTAGGTTGCTTTAAGTTCTGCTTAGAGAACCTATATAACATATCGTATTCAAAGCCTACAAAGAAGTCATATTGACTAATGTATTCGTAACCATTTGGACTCCACTCAGGTGCAGAATCAATAAGCCCAGTAGCATCGTTCCAATATAAAGAACCAGCAGCATCAGGAAGGATAGTAGGTGATGAAGTATGACCTGTAGTACAAAGATATAAACCTCCTGTAATGTAAGGGGTTGTTAAAGACCAAGCTAACGCTTGTATAGTTGTAGTGATTTCACTCCAATAGTCTTCCCAATTTGCACCCACTCCAGGTTCTTTAGCTGCGTCTGCTGTGTGGTTTTGTGTGCATTTATATGTCTTATTGTTATGCGTTACATGACTAGAGTAAGATACAAAACTAGCGATAAGACCACTCACAGCTGCTCTAGTAGGGTCTGCGTTATCTATAGTCAATGTCCTTTTGTTTCCGTTCTTAGTATAGAAAGACATACCGCTTTTAAATTGAAAACCATTAGCACCTACGATCAAACTGACATTAGTAAGGTTAGTACCGTTAATACTTAAAGGAGTAGGAGTTCCTGTAGGATACCAACCACCTAGACCTACATAAGAAGAATTACCGTCTACTCTGTGGTCTAACAATAAAGCATAGTTCTTACCTGTGTCCACCAATCCATTCTCCATTGGTATCTTTTCTAGATAAGTACCGTCACTGTCTGTGGTAATTACATACAAAGTAGATTCAATAAAGTAAAAACTTCTTACATCTTTATTAAAAGTAAAGGTCATCCAGGAACTCTGTATCTTCTCTCTGCCTTGCCAAAAGTATTTATATACAAACAACTTCTTATAGTCGGAGTCTGTCTGTACAATAATCATATTCTCTGATGCACTACCTTCCATCCTTACGATGTTAGAAGGGATGTACTTATTAACTTGTTCTGTTATCTCAGTTGCTCCGTATGTTTCTGTGTTATTATCAACAGTGTATTCAAGCAAACCTTCAAAGCTATTTCTTTTAAAGTTAAAGTATATGTGACTACTAAGTGCTAACGGTCTTATACTTTCTGATACATCATACTCAGTAACTGGAGATATAGTAACAGTCTTAGGAGTTAACAAATCCCTACCTCTAAGCACAAATTGAGTCTTAGCAGAGAATAACATGAGCTTCTCTTGGAACGCTTGTGCGTATTTAAGAAGACTGATCTTAGTGTGAGATATTCCTACATCTATAGGAGCAGAATCTAGTAAGGTTTGTGTTGTGGTCCTAAAGAAATTAAAGTATTCATCTGCTTCTGAGAACACAATGGAATCATTTGTTAACAATCCTAACCTGTTCTTAAAGAAGAAGATATCGTTAATTCGTTTTTCTGCTCCTTTTAAATACTCAATACCTGAAGCCCATTCCTTCGTGTTACTAGGTACTGTTGTCTGTGCTTTCCAATAAGTAGTATTCGTAGGTAAGATTGAACCACTGGAAGTATGAGACTTGATGCAAGAATAATTAGAACCTGAATATGTAACAAACTGTCCGCTTTCAGATACAAAAGAAGGGTATGGATTAGTATAATCATCACCTGATTCTCTTTGTGTCCAATTAATTAATTGCAAGTCAAAACTTGTAATCTTACCTGTAGCTGGAGAAGGGATTAATCTGACAGGCATAGTTTCAATATCTATCGCACTGTCTATTCCTGACAACTTATCTGCCGATGTTAAATCGCTGTTCCAACCTGATGTCTCTATCCAAGAACCTTCTCCGTAATCTTCATTATCTTTTGTTTTAAATTGCACGTAGTAATCATCTTGTTCTAATTCAGCTTCGCCAATTACCTTAACCCTAAAGCGATTAAAACAAGATTTAGGAAGGTCAGTAATACTGTCCACTTCTTTATATATTACTCCTAATCCTTGATTTGCTAATCCATCAGAAACTCTTATTTGAAAGTCTATAGTGTTAGATATTTTTATAACACTTCCTTGTTGAGTTACTGTTACACCTACGAAATCTCCAGGTACATTTATTGAAAGCGTAATTGGGAATGTAATAGACAAAGGATTAACAGTAGCTATTACAGCACCTGTAGAATCTAAAGTCACACTGCTATCGTAGATATCGGTTCTAGTTTGGTGTTTCTTAAAATTTCCAAAATACCTTTTAGTCCACTGCCTTACTTGCCTTATTGTGTACTTAGTGTTTACACCTGATGTATTGGATGGTTGGTAATCAGCTCCTTCATGTGTTAGTTCAAAAGATGACACTGAACCGTCTCCTCCAAATATAACCCAACCCTTAGCTCCTGAAGCTGTTAGCAACCCTGTTCCAGAATCGTATTGATCTATGAAGAACTCATAAGTAAAAGCAGTACCTCTCCAACTACTTCCTCCTGTAGGATGCCAACCTGAACCGCCTGCTATATTAACTGATTTAACAGCTTTAGCAGAACTAACATAATCAGTTAAACAGGTTGTAAGGTCTTTAGCGATGTATTCAGTATCTGCGTATTTACCATCACTGTGTCCCGCTTTTCCACTTATATAAGTAGCAGGAGCATCACCGTGTGTAGTGTAATTATGTTCGCTTCCATTTGGAAAACTACTACCAATAGGAACTAACTTTCCTGATAAAAAAATACTATAAGCTTTATCGTAGTCTCCAAGCTTAACAAATACTAAAGCGTCTGTCTCTAGGTCTGCTGTTCTAAACTCTTCGTCTGTGTTTCTTTGTATAGTCTTCTGTGTATTAACAAGAAAGGTAGAGTCTGCTATTGTTAAAGCTCTTAGGTCTTGTAAAGGATTAGATGTACTTAGATAGTTAGAAGCTGCAATAGAAGGAACGTTAATATGTATTGAAGTCTTAACATTAGCAGTAAGATCAAAAGCTTTTAATCCGTTAACAGAGTCATAGGTAATAACATATTTATTCTGTTCATCTCTATCTACATAGTGACTAAATAAATTAGAGCTAACATTAGCACCTAAGTCAGTATCATATAAGAACCTACTATTAGGTCTTTTTACTAATCCCTCTACTACAGTGGACCAAGCGTTTACTTGTTCATCACACTGTCCAGGGTATCTTAAATTGTCAGGCTGTTGTGATACACCTTGGGCAAGGTTGGGAAGGCTGGTGTTGAGCAAAGGCATTATCTGTCAATTACTCGCATTACGCTATAGTGATCAAAGATAGTTCTGTCAGCATTCTCTGAGTCACTTTCAATAGCCCTAGCTTTAGCTTCTATCTCATCTCTTAAAGCAAACCCTTCTATCTCACGACTACCTAAGAACCTAGCAGCAAAGATGCGAGCTGATTTAACAGATATGTAATGTCTAAATTGTTCAGGTAGTTCCTCGAACTCTAACTCAAAAGTAATAATAGCTTTTAAGTCTTTGGTCCAAGTATCCCTGTGGTTTTTCCTGTCGTATAGTTTAAGACCTCTTTGTACAGCGTCTGTGTCTGTGTTTAACTCAGGGTCTAAATCTACTTTTAAAGTGTTAACAGGAAGAGTAATCCTTTTTGTAACAGAATCTGGTACAAGTGGATAATCATACTCTGTATTAAAATGCCATCCTTCTGATTGGATAGCTTTGCTGGTTTCGTCTAACGCATGGACTGCCTGTGTGACGGTTACAGGAACACTAGTTCCACTTAAAGTATTAACAGGTGACTCTCCTATTACAGAGATCATTATGTTTACCGCTTCCAGTTTAGTTGTCAGTGCCATAGCTTTTATAAATAAAAATATCGGTGGAGGGTGCGGAACGAATCACAGACCACCCAACACCGAAGAGAGAATTATTTCTGTAACTCGATAGCACACTCAGGACGGAGAACTCCGTGACCCATAGCATACTTAGCAACAAAAAGTGTTCCTTGACGCTCGATTTGATACTCGCTTTCAGTAGCAAGATCAAGAAGCTTAACTGTTCCGACAGCAGCAGAGTGAGCAACGATACCAAGAGTATTGGTGAAGTTACCATTATAACCTGCTCCATTTGCACCGAAGACATCATTGCTTGCAGCACCGTCTCCAGAAGTAACAGCTGATAAATCAGTTGAAGGAATGTGATTACTTTTGTAGATCGTGATACCTGCAACTTGAGGAATTGATCCTGAAGCAATGCTTCCTACTCCTCCAACGTCTTTATTGACAGCTGAAGTAGAGATAGCCAACGCACCAGCACCGCCAGTGATTAACTTGTAATACTCTTGAGGGCGAAGTACGCAGAAACGACCGTCACTAGGAACGTCGTTTTCGTCTAGCTTCTGAGCAGCAGTGAATAAAGCAGCAACAAGTTCTGCTCCTGTTGGATCAGTGTTGACAGCGTCATCAGATGAATCAGCACCTGTTCCCATTGCGTTAGCAGAAACATCGAGGATTCCTCCAACTTTACCGCCAGTAACAGCAGCAGCTGAACGAGCAGAAGCGATGAATACTTTAGCAATAGCAGTATCGAAACGAACTGCAAGAGCTTTACCTAACTCGTTAGCGTAAACGCTGCGGATGTCGTAGTGATTCTTTACGTCGTCGATGTTAGCCAAGAAGGTAGAAGCAAGTAACATCTTATCGATTGTAATTACTTTCTCTGCTTTCTTGATGTCGCTTAGGTATGAGTTTCCACCGTCAGCGATGTTTTCGCCTGGTGTGTGATAGTCAGCAGAAGCTACGCCTGTTACAGGGAACTGAGCTGATTTACCGTTTTCAATTGTGCGAACAGTATGTAGTGGTTTGAAGACGTTCGACTCCTCAAAGGTTTGCAAGATTTCTCCGCTAAACTTTTTAAGAAACAAAGCATCTACATCACCAGCACTATTAACTTGTCCTACACGTGAGGGGGATGTATCTCCATTAGCCATGATATATTATCTCCTTATGTATTTTGTTATTAATGTTTATGTATTTGTTTTGCGACTTTCGTTGTAACCTTCGTTCGAGATTGTCCACCGCAGTGGGTCTTGACATTAGTTATACTAATTGTCTGTTAAAGTGTATTTAGTATAATAATTCCACCTAAACAAAGAACAGTCAAGACAATAGCTTTCTCCTTCTTTGTAAGTGAGTTATAAAATTTTAATAGTTTATTCATTTGTTTTGTGCTTTATTGTGAACATAGCGTGTGTAGATCAACGGTACTACATTCCAAAGAATAACACCAACAAGGCAGAGTTTCAAAAAACCATATATCTCATCCAACATAGAATCAAAGAATCCATTATCCATCTCTTCGTTAAGTTGTTGTTGTACAAGTTTTTGTACATCTCCTTCAGATAAAGCTTTTACTTTACTAGCTAATCCTTTGTTCTCCTCCATCAACTTAGCTCCTTCTCCTACTCCCCATCCCAAGGCAGCACCACCAGCAGCAGCACCAGGACCACCAAGGCTACCAACAGTAGCTCCACCCACACTCCCTGCTAACGGATAAAAAGAAGCCTTGGAACATCCACCTAAAAGAACCAGAACCAACACTGGCAAGAAAAAAGATGGAGTCCAAGGCTTCATATATATGAACCAACTTGATGAAAAATTATAAGTAATTATGACTCGCTGCTATGCGTCTGTCAATCTCTTCGTGGTAAGCTTTGTCACCACTTTTGTATCGAGGATCAGACATTGCACGAGCAAGTTCTTGATTAGATTTAAAAGGCATTGTTGATGAACCACTTACAGCACCTTGTACTAACTTAGGAGTAACTCCATTCTCTGCTTTAAATTGTGCGTATAATCCTTTGGTAGCTAGTTTAGCTTGTTCAACTGTACCATTTTGTACGATTTCATCAAAAGTATTTACTTCTTCAGGTGATAAATTATTAGCAGCCCATTCAGCCATTTGATCCCAGTTACCTTCAGTAACAGCTTTGATACTACCTTCTTCACTTTGTTGTAGTGCTTGTTGACCAGCAGCGTAGCTATCTACTAACTCCTTCGGTAGCCCAATCTTAGCAAGATTCTTATAGGTCTCTTCAGATATAACACCGTCATTCTCAAAGAACTCTTTACTAGCTTCCACAATAACATCATTAGTATTCGTATCTTCCTCTTGGTTGTCATCTTGTTCATTCTCGTTGGTTTCCTCTCCTTCTTCTTGTTCTTGCTCTTTAGCCCCTGCTCCCAATTTCTTTTCAAGTTCACTATAGGCATTAGCCATGTCTTCAGGACTCTTGAACTTTTCAGGTAACCATTCAGGTCTATCCTCTTGCGTTTGTTCTTCAGATATTGCATCAACAGCTTCTTCTGACTCTGGGTCAATCTCCTGTGGTGCTTTCTCATTTATCTCTACTCGGTGGAATTCTGCCATATCTCTCTTTTACTCTTCTTGTGGTTGTTGTTGACTAGCCATGTACTGCTCTTGTGCAGCATTGATAGCAGGTGCTACAGCAGGTCCACCCAACTTCATCATCATCTCTTGTTGTTGGGCTTGCTGCATAGCTTGTTGAATTTCTTCTTCTGATTTAATCAGTCCTTCAGTCTCGATACCTAACGCTGTGGCTCTTCTTTTGAAGTAGTCAGATACATTAACATATTGTGCAACTGCTTGTGGACCAACGATTTGATTAGCTCCTGCAAGAAATAGATCGAGCTTTTGTAAATCATTACCTCGTCCTAGTGCTTCAACACCAGTAACAATAGTAGGTTTAACAATGTCTTTAGGTAACTTAGGAAGTCTTCCTTCTTTACTCATCCTTGCCATTAACCTAGTAACGACAGGCATTTGAAACTCTTGTGACAATAAAGAATACAGACCACCAAGTGCAGCTTCCAACTCTTGAGATAACATTCTTATCTCCTCTGCTGTTACTCGTTCTGCATCTCTGACTACACCACTGTTAAGTAGGAAAGCTTGAGATAGTCTATCACTAATCCCATTCATTACTCCTTGTGCAGTACGGAAGTCATTGAACTTGTTAAGTTGTAAAACAGATACATCTCCTTCAGACCCTTGTACAATTGCACCGTTAGGAGATTCAGATAAAGTCTTAGCCCTGGTTGTACCGTTAGGATTAACCATGAACAATACCTTGGCTGCTGCTGCACTACCTTCGACTATTGCTTTTGTTAACGACTCTAAAGATTTAAGATCACCAATGTACTCCTCAACAAATCCTCGTCCGTAATCTTCACCATCTATTCTTGTATAACGAAGAGGTAGGAATGGAGTCTTCTCGATAGGATACCTACCCTTTGACTCTTCAATAACAATTCCTTTAACATCTTGTTGTACTACATATTCATTACCTTCTCTAACTACAGAGGTGTACAAGTCACAGCTATTCTCTTTCTCTTGACGATATACCTCTTCTCTTACAGACTCAGGTAACATCATTGGAGCAACAGTTTCTTTGATAGCTATGTGTGTTACATTACCCATTGGGTCTCTCTTAACACAGTAACGATCCAGTCTGAATACTCTCATTCCACCTTCATCAGGTAAGTATAACAAAGTATTACCTGTCACTAATAGATTCTTTAACGCTTCAAACACTCCTACTCGAAATGCTTCAACTTCTACTTCTTGAGATACACTTCGTTCTACATCTGCTAATGCTTTCTCTAAGTCAGATCGTAATTGCTCTCCTCCCTCTGGTCCTAACTCCTGCTTTGCTTTATCTAATTCATACCTGTCTATAACAAGACGGAAGAATGGAGCGTTAGGTGGTAACAGTGCTAACAATAACTTAGATGCTAGGTTGTTTACTCCTCTAGCTCCTACTCCTTGATAAGGTGTGTAATACTTAGTAGCGTAGTTGTGTCCATCGGGTGGCATTATGTAAGGAATAGTCAACTCAGATGAGGTACGACCTCGATCCAAGAAAGACCACCTTTGGTTCTCTAAGCTATGATATAGCCCTTGGGCTGTTTCTTTCATCTATTGACCTGTGGCATCAGCATTGAACTGAGCTAGTGTAGCATCTGATGCTCCAGCAGTTGTTTCAGCTACATAGATTCTCTTCGTATCAGTCGCAAAGTATATTTCTCCTTGCGTAGCTTCCTTTTTAAACTTCGTCTTATTAGCATCCGTCCCTGTCTTAACAGCGATGGAGTAATCCTTCCGTCCTAACTTTTGCTGTGCCATGACTTAGGAAGCTGTACCAGCGTTGATGCAAGGTGAGGATGGACGAAGGCGAAGATCATCATTTGCTGGGTCTACGAATAGAGGATCGGAGAATATATTGTCAGTCCCTCCACTAGTGTTACTACTACCAATTTGATGGAAGCAACTAAATGTAGACGCTGATGCTAATGTGAAATTACAAGCCGCTGTGTCATCGCTCATCCAAATATTGTTTTTCATTCCCGATGAAGGGAGTCCTGCTGTGACCGTGCCTGATGTAATAGCAGTTAGACCTAGATAAATACTATTACGCTCGAAGGTTATAGTTTGACAGTCGAAAAATAAAGGTTTAGCGACACCAGTGTAGGATAAGCTGATAGAGTTATCTGTGAAATTAGCTCCAACACCAATTGTATTTAGTAAAAAATGTCCATAAACATAGCCAGTAAGTGCAGTAGATGATATAAATTTATTATTCTTTATAGTTGGCTTTACTGCACCATCCATTCCCAATCTTAAATTTTCAACTACAAATTTCTGAAAAGTATTAGCCCCACCTCCTGCTGTTGTTTGTCCTACATATATTGTATTTACTGATGCAGTATTTGTGGTGGTTAATTTAGCACCATATAAGTTTAAGCTTTCATAATTTACTCCTGATGCTCTCCACAATGTTGTGCCTGTGTTTATACTATAGTCTCCATCTGTGAAATAAATAGTACCTCCGTTTCCAGCTGCTGTTTCTGCTGTACCTAATTGATTATAAAAATAAGGATCAGCGAGTGTTCCTGTACCTGAACCTGAACCTGGTTTAATATATACTGTTGCCATAATATTTAGTTGTTAATTTTTAAGAAATTGTTCCACCTGATATTAAAAGAGGTGCTGGGTTTGCTCCTATATCGGGAGCGTTAAAGCCTTGCCTTAGAGGTAATCCGTTTGCTCCTAAAGCATCTGAATCGCCTGTGATTAAAGAGTAAGTTCCCGATGTAGTTGTAATCTCAATGTCAGGTTCAGTTGAATCTTCGACCACTGACACACCTGTTGTTAATTCTAAACGACTCGATGGGGTATTTAAGTATGCCCTAGATGCGTCTGTCTTAACTAAAAAGTCTAAGTTTCCATCGGAGTCAGTAATAACAACGACCGACTGAGTAGGATTGTCTATAACCTTTAAACTCTGATTAGGAAATGCTCCGATGTGTGGATTAGGTGTGCCTCTTAACTCTGCGTCTCCAACTACAACATTCTGAAAGGAACAAGTACCATCTCCGTCTTCTCGGAGGAATTTAGTAGCTCCTGTTTCTCCTGTTGATAAGACTGCTGTGCCTTCGACTGCTGAACTAATACCTGTTAAGTTACTTCCGTCAACAGCTGGTAATTGTGCTGACCCGTTTAACTGTACTACATTATTAGCACTTGTTCCTACATCTAAAGTAGCCGAAGTACCTAGTCCGCTAACATCAGTATTACTAAGTGTTACTGTACCTGTTCTTCCAGCTACCGATTGCACTGGTGCTCCTGATGAATCGATGAAGTTACTATCATTAGTAAGAGTCGATATGTTATCACCTGGTTGAGTAGCACTAGTCGCTAAAGTTCCTTGAGCTGCCGTAGCGTAATCTGTTGAATCAAAAGCTTTTACCTCTGCTAAGTTTGTTACTTCAGAGTCCATCAAAGCACCTGCTGCGGTAACGTTAGTTGCGTCAGTAATATCAGCTCCAGCTTCAATACCATTTAGCTTAGTCTTATCACCATCGACAAAAGCTCCTTCTGAGGGTGGTTGTTGAGCACTATCTGCTAAAGCTCCTTGAGCTGCTGTTGCATAGTCTGTACTTGCAGTAGTAGCTGCTGAACCTAACCCTGATATATCTGTGTTACTAAGTGTTACTGTACCTGTCCTACCTGCTACCGATTGAACAGGAGCAAGAGTCATTAAGTTATTAGCTGTTACTCTTTTAGTAGTGGGTGTCCCTGAAACATCAACAACAGCTATTTGATCGCCACTTGCTGGAGTTGTTAATGAGGGTAATTCCGAGATCTTTTTATTAGCCATCGTATTTTAAATTTTATTCTATTTCTAAACGCATATTATCTTCTGTCAACAAAGCTTCTTCACCTTCAGTCAAAATCATACCATCTCTTTCGTAGAAATCATATATCTCACCAAACTCAGGTCTTATAAGACGATTAGGTATTATAACTTGGTTGTTAGGTTTCTCTTGAGAACTATATGGAAAGATTAAAGACATCTAATTAAAGAGAGTCAGTAGTTCCAGTTGCAAAGACGCTATAAGTACCGTCTGTTCTAGCTGATATATTACCTCTGATTTGTTCGTAGTGTCCGTGATCGTCTCTGACCATGATAGCACCGTTAGCTGTTACAGCTTCAGAGTGAATGACATACCAAGAACCACCTATGTAGGCTTCTATGTCTACCGTACCTCCTGTGGTTACTGCGGAAGAAGCGATTACAAAGGTCCAACCCTTAGAACGCTCTACTGAGAATGAACTGCCAGCCCCTGTCGTTGTGACAGATGATAGCAAAGTCTTTTTTGAGAGTGTGCGAAGCATGATATTATATAGTTATGTTGTTATTAAGAAGACATATAGACACCAGTACCACCAGCAGAACCACCAAGTGTAGGTCTAGAAGACCTTGCTAACTGTGCTTGTGCTCCTCTTCTCCTCTTCTTAGGCTGTGTTTGTCTAACAGTCTTAGGTGCTTCAGCAACAGGAGGCGGTGGAGGAGGAGGTGCTGGAGGTGGAGGAGGCGGTGGAATATCTGGTTGTGACATACACATAGTTAGTCTTTTGTTAAAATGTTTTGTTGTAGTTGTTCGTTATAAGTTTGTCTAAGGAATCTAATTACAGACACTTGTCCACTCTTAAACCAAACATCTTTTTCAGAGTTCGTCAAGTCAGGACATTTGTCAGGAAATAATTCTTCCAATCTCTTTACAACAGCCTCGCTTATAAGGGGCATTAGTTCATCTTCCATTATTGCGTGTCTCCAGTCCATATGTATAGTGGTGTCATTTCTCCTACGTAAGCTCCTCCAATGTTAAAGCTAAAGAACTCCATAGCATCTTCCATTGTCATGTCATCTCTTAACATAAGTATCTCTAAGATTCTTTCAATAGAATAAACATATCTTCCATCGTGATACTCTTGACCTATGATAGCTTCATCAAATCCATCCGCTTTTATTTGCTCTTTTTCTATATGTGCTATCATGTTCTATAACTCCTATCATCTAGTTCTTGTGGTAAGTTGCCTTTTCTTATTTGATCCTCGGTCCACAGGAAAGCACTGGCATTCCAAAGTATAGCACCTGCGTGATCTTCTGAATCATCTCTTTCATTAAGTGCTAACAAGTGTCTATTCATACTATCTATTAATCTACTGAGGGGGAATCCGTTGTGCCAGTTGTTGTCTCCGTAGAGTCTTCCTCCTTCTTCAAATCGTTTGGCAAGGGATCGAA
>Ga0208427_1000240_pt1 | contig 23646 bp, 43 predicted proteins | sample DEB08_DNA_FD_184532 | JGI IMG/M metagenome (GOLD analysis project Ga0208427, IMG submission 184532) | Aqueous microbial communities from the Delaware River and Bay under freshwater to marine salinity gradient to study organic matter... | ecosystem: Environmental > Aquatic > Marine > Coastal ...
CGGTGAGGAGCGAAGCTTCTACGAAAGAACCAACAATGCTCAACGTGCGGCTGTGGGTCTTGTGCTTACCAACGCCATGCTTACTATGATCAACCTTGCTATGAGTGATGAGGATGATGATGGTGAGTTGTTCTACAACAAGATACCAGACTACGTCAAGGAACGCAACCTTGTCATCATGCTCGATGGCGAGAAGTATATGAAGATACCGATGCCTTACGGCTACAACATCTTCGCAAACTTTGGAGAGGCAGTAGCAACTGTGTCCTCAGGTCACAGAGACATAGATGACGCAGGCTTGTTCCTATTCAACAGCTTCATGGGGTCGTTCTCTCCGATCAGCTTTGGTCAGTCTAAGTCCCTGTTCAACTACGGTCTGAAGGCTGTTGCTCCTACCATAATCAAACCATTCTTGGAGGCTGGACTGAATGAGAGTTACTTCGGCAACAGCATCGCAAGGGAACAGCTCCCATTCATGACACCTAAGTCAGAATCTGAGATGGGATTCTACTCTCCTAAGTCTGTTCAGGACACCTTCAAGTGGATCAATCAGGTGTTTGGTGGCACCAAGTACACGTCATCTGGTGTGACCGATCAGAACCCAGATAAGTTCTGGTACATCTTTGAGTACTTCATGGGTGGTACTGGTAGGTTCATCACGCAGATTGGCACCATGATAACATCAGCCGCTGGTATGGTACAGGCTGGGGAGTTTGCTAAGGTGGAGCCATCGGATATTATATTCCTGAATAAAATCTACGGCAGCGCATCTAGGTACTACGACTACGACAGGTACAGAAAGAACGCTACTGAGGCAGCGCAACTTTACAACGAGCTTCTTGACCCAGAGGTGAAGAAGAACATGTCAAAGCTTGAGAGATACAGAGGTGTTGGTCCACTCATAGACCTGTACAAGGAGACGGAGAAACTGATGAAGGTGTTGAGAGAGGCTAGGAAGAACGCAGCTGAGATACCTAACTACACGAAGAGGGTGAACACCATCCATGACATTGAGGAGAGACAGCGTAAGGTAATGATGACATTCAACAAGAGATATGAGCAAATCAGAGGAGAGTAAACTAAAGAGCTGGCTGAAGGAGAAGGCACCCAAGGTGCTTGACATAGCTGGTGACGTGCTTCCTGACCAAGGTGTCCTTGGCATAGTGAAGCGTCTGGTGGACAGCGACCCTGACATATCAGCTCAGGACAAGCTAGAGTTTGAGAAGCTGGCATCGCAGGTTGAGATCGCAAGACAGGAGGCTGTTACCCGCAGGTGGGAGGCGGATATGTCTAGTGATGTGCAACTTGCAAAGCTTATCAGACCCAGTATAATGATCGCTCTCCTTGTGTTTTTTATGGCTGTAACTATCTGGGATGCAGTGTCAGAAGAATTTCTGCCGCGTGAAAACTTCATAGATTTGCTTCAGGTCCTGATGCTTACTGTGTTCGGCGCATACTTCGCAGGAAGGACGATAGAGAAGACATCAACGAACAAAAAAGCATGAAACAGCTTAGTTTAATCTTAATATTTTTGTCAGGTTACAGCCTTACTTCTTGGGGCCAGATAGACTCAAACATCTGCTGGACCCCAGAGGAGGATGGCGTTTACATCAGTCAGTTCTTGGACATGACAGAGTCTGAGAATGTTTTCTGGAAGACGATAAAGACAGTCGTACACATCCACCACACGGATTCTTTCAGCTACAGCCAGATACCACAGGAGCATGCGGAGAACGCTATTGCGAACCTAAACGAACAGTTTGCTGAGTACCTCTTTGACTTTGACCTACTTGCTGTTGAGTACCATGACCTTGACGAGAGTGAGGCTGGCGCTCCATTGGCTACAGGTGAGGCTTGTGCTCCTGCCAGTTACAGAACACTTGACCTTGGTGAGGAGGTCTCTTGGAACAGGGATGAGATCATGAACGTACACGTCATGCCTGACATGTGCGGTGGTATACTTGGGTTTGCCTGGAGGAGACCCATAAGTTTTAACGGTGCGGATGGAGTGTGGGTGCAGACCAATGTCTTTGGTGTTGACGGTGACTACCTGATCTACAACAGGGCTGAGAACAAGACACTCGTTCATGAGGTTGGTCACTACCTTGGATTGTATCATGTCTTTCAGGGTGTAGACTTCTGCGGAGAGGATCCTGAAGCTGACTGTACACAGATACACGACAACATCTGTGACACACCGCCAACAAAAGTAAACTACAGCTGTGTATCTCCTTGGTGCCCAACAACTTATAATCCAGATAGACCATGGGCTGACTATGTGCATAACAACCACATGGACTATTACATCGACTCATGCAGGACAGCCTTTACGTATGGTCAGTTCCTGTACATGCACAACTGGGTTGTTGTAGAGAGACCAACACTGATCGATGAGGTACCATTCTGCTGGGGTGACTTTAACGGAGACCTTGTTGTTGGAACGAACGATCTGCTGATGTTGTTAGCTGAATTTGGTGAACCAGCTGAAGACGGTTGTCCTCAGTGCGATCTTAATAAAGACGGTATTATAGGTGCCACTGACCTGTTGCTGTTAAACACGGTGTACGGAAACGAGTGTGCTGGTGCGGCAGGAATGATTGTACCAGAAGAGAAACCAATAAGAGTCATGGGTGAAAGAAGAGGTAACCCAAGAACTATAAACATAAGACCATGAAAGCTGTAAAAAGATACAAGAAAGGAGGCAAGATGTGTTCTTGCGGAAAGATGCCCGCTGGCATGTGCGACTGCGGTGGCAAGATGGGCAAATACAAAGAGGGAGGTAAGTTCCCTGACCTCACTGGAGACGGTAAGGTGACTCAAGCGGATATTCTCAAGGGGAGAGGTGTGTTTAAGAACGGCGGACTGTACGCCAACATACACGCCAAGAGAGCGAGAGGTGAGCGTATGAGAAAGCCTGGTGAGAAAGGAGCACCTACCGCACAGGACTTCAAAAACGCCGCTAAGACTGCTAAGAAATGAGAACCATAAGGGGAGCAACTGGGGCAACATACGCTGATAGTTTGGCCCTGTACAACAACGCGTTACAGACTCAGGGTTTTTACGACAGTAAATTGCCTTATTACAAGCCTGTTGAAACTTGGCCTATTACTGCACATCAGGTTCAAGACATTGAAAGCGGTGAAGTATCTCGTAGAACTTTAGAAACAATGATGCAGGATTTCTTTGGGGGTGCGGATAGATCTTCTATAACGCCTGATATGCTGGCCTCCATGAGACAGGATCCAGATCTAGCAAGAAGCGCAAAGATTATTGACAATATTGATGCGCTTAGAAACAACACAGATCCTAACGTGGAGCTAATAAATGATTTGGTAACTGGCATGATTGACTTAGAAGCTCCTTTTATAGCTTACAACAAGAACATCAAACCTCAAGGTGTTCGAATTTACGAGCCAAAAAACGCGTTTGCCGAAGTAGCTGATACTTTTGGTGGGACTTTTTATACTACAGACCTAAGAAATGCTAACGAGTTATTAACAAGAGCCTTAACGCAAAAAAATGTAGACAGTATTGAAAAGTTCGACGACCTTGCTGACATAGCTACCATTATTTATGGTAGTGGCAAAAGCAAAGACATTAAGAAGGATGATGTTATAAAGAGGTTGAATGAAATCAAAGACTATACTGGTTTATCTGAAAAGGAAATCTTAAGCAAAATCAAGGGAGCTGGAGAACTCTCCAGAGAGATAGGCGCAAATACCCCTGGAGCCAACACGACAATACCATACTACGACCCTGTTATGGTTAAGCCGTACAAGGACCTCACTCCTAGCGAGCAGCAAGAGAGGATACAAAAGGCTACTGATTCTGGAAATACAGGTGGATTGCCTCCATCTGTGGTAGCAGAAGTTGAAAAGACAATCCAATCTTCCAGTCCACAGATTCAAAAAACAAAACAGCCCATGCAACCGCAACCTCCAGCAGACATGCAGCCTATGCGGTCCATACCTGCGTCACAGATAGAGCAAGTCATAAGTCAAGGGCTCATGCCATCAAGGGGTATGGGTGTGGGGCCAACAAGATCGCCAAGACCGATCATGAGACAGGATCCAACAGTATCCAGAGGTCAGTATCAGGTAGGCGAGCTGTACTGGGATGACAGCAGAAAGAAGTGGCAGAGGGACATGTGGGATAAGGACGAGCGCAAACAGTCAAGGAAGGAGGCTAAACCAAGACAGGAACGCTGGAGAACCATAAAAACACCAAAATTTTGATATGAAAAGCATTAAAAAATACATGGATGGCGGATACGCCGATCCAACAAACAGAGACATGAGGGAGTCAGATAGAGCTTCTCGTGAGTCGTTCAGAATGGCTCGTCCAGAAAGACGCATGCAGCGTGAGTATGAGGATGTGGATAGGTTGCTTGGTGGTCTTGAGGGTTACGACCCAGAAGAGCAGATGAGAATGGAGATGATCATCAGAAAGATAATGCCTATGATCGCTGGAGCAGCAGCAGTTCCTGCTGGAGCAGCAGCTTACGGCGCTATGTCTGATGCTCGTAATCAGTTTGTAAAGAACAGGAACCCTCTTTCTAACGAAAGCATGGACTTGAATGCATTACAGAGGATACTCGTCGAAATATTTGGTATAGGTCAGTATGTAAATGAGTAATGAGGCCGAAATAAAGAGGGGCAGCCTACAATGGGCCGCCCCTCACATTTTAAGGTAGCGTCTGCACTAACGGTGTAACGCATCGCTAAGATAATACATCTGCATTATCCAGCATTGGTCAATCCTCTTCATAAGCCCAAGGTTATGAAGATAGGTGTCTTCTCGCCAACGTAAGAATTCACAACGTTATACTCCATGTAATCCATAGCCTCTTCATACGTCATGTCATCCTCCATGAGTATGCGAATACAGTGCATGTAGTCATATACAGCAACAGTATTGGTTCCATTTGAATAACCTATCAAGGCATCCTCAAACCCATCAGCCAGGAGAGCCTCATAATCAGCGAGGATCTCCATCAGTAGTTCTTTGTACAGCGTCATCGTACTGGGCATGCTCCTCCTTCACAATCTTGGATGTCGATATCCTCCATACTGAGGGCCGCAAGAGATGTAATAGGCGTAACACCTCTGGAGAGTTCATCGAACTGCTCTTTAGTAATCTCCTCCATAGGAGCTTGATCGAATCCATGGTCGTTGTGCAAAAGGAATGAAACAGACTTGACATTCTTATAGTTGAGACGCAACCACTCTTTAATTGCCTCAAGCTCTTCCTTGCGGTAGTAGATGGTGACAGAGACAGCGTTGTCTGACCACTCAGCTTGCAGTCGCTTGATAACCTCCAGCTGATCAACAGCCGTCATCTCACCCGCCAGCTTTGTGCCCTCAGGGAAAGAGCATGGGAATGATACCACAGATGTTCCCTTGTCCTCAGTCCCATCAAAGTTTCTTACGTACTCCACTGGGTATCCATGCTCCCTAGCTGTTCTAACAAGATCGCTATCTGATGCCATTCTAATTCTCCTGATGTAGTACTGGCTGTACCCTGGATGAGCTCCTGGTGTAACGCCAGCAAGAAGACTAAGCGTTCCTGATGGTTTAACAGTTGTAAGCTTAACAGAGGCAGGGTATCCAGCCAGTCGTGAGTACTCATCGTCGTAGATTCTAAGCTGTTCGTAACAGGGAGAGAGCCATGATCGTTGCTCCTCTGTAGCTTGGAGGTACCCAGTAATCCCGATACCCATCCGCATGTTCTTGTGAACGATGTCTTCAGTCTCCTCAATAGCACACGGAATAGCCAAGCTATGCTTATTGATTCTGTAAAGGAGTCTTGATACCCTAAGAAGTTCCTCATAGTTCTCAATGTTTGGGAGGTAGATTTCTGCGAGACAGCACGTCTCGAAGTTCGCGAGAGACTGTTCCGCACATGGGTTGAATCCCTGCACATCAGGATCAGGGTACTGCGTCTCAAACGTACGACCCATCTTCCGTGATGCTTCTATGTTGATCAGGCCGTACGGCTCACCATTGCCATTGTAACCCTCCCAGAACTCATCAGGCAGCTGAGAGATGTCAGAACAAATTACGCTGTTGTTGGACATGGCTCTCCAGTTCGGGATGTTACCAAGATCCCAACGCTTTGCTCTCAGGTACTCGATGTCATCGGCATCACCCAACGCAATCTGTGCTGAACGGCGTACGTTACCAGCCACTACGATACGACCGATGATGTTCATGATGTCAAGACAATCAACAGGTGACAGTCTCTTGCCTGACCTTTTATTCAGTAACTTGTTGATCTCTTGCATGCCCCACACCAAGTCCTCAGGTCCAGAGGCTGTCCCTCCAAATCCTTTGATGGGTGAGCCCTTGGATCTGATGAGGTGTGTGGCGAACGAGAAGTCCTTTCCTGTTACAAACGATGCCTCCAGCACACGCTGAAGCAACTCCACCCATCCCTCACGTGAGTCAGGCACGATAAAGTCCGCATCGTTTACATCCTTACGCTCCACCTTGACACGCGCCTTCACCTTTGGGAGCTGGTACACGTTCTCTCTCTGAATATTAAACCCAACTCCAGAGCCGAGCATAAGCATCTCAAATGCCCATGTGAACGGACGGATGGGGTCATCAACAACAACAAAAGCACAGTTTTGAAGTGATGGAAGGCCGAGTCTGTCAACAGTCTCAGTGCCTAGTTGCCACAGGAAGCGACCAGCTACCGTGCCCTTCAGCTCCATCATCATGTCACGAACCATACCCTCTTCGAATACAGTAAATTCACAGCCAAGCTGTTCATTGCATGCCTTTATGACACGTTCTACTGTGTCAGACCATTCTTCTGTCTGACCGTTTTCCATTGGTCTTGCGTAGGTTCTTTTGAAGACAGGGTATCCTACCTCACCCCATGGGATCTGTTTTTGTTGCATAAGAAAAGTTATTGGGAGATGCTAAGATACGAGATCAAAGAGCATACTCCCACACGCGATAGGATATTATTTTCTGAATATCTCCTAACTTCAGACGGGTGATAACATCCAGTCTTGCTCGTCTCGTGTACTTCTTTTTGTATGCATCAGCCTTGTCCTCTACCTCAATGTCCTCTACCTCAGACTCGCAGTAGTCAACAAGATCCTGTCTATCCACCACAGCAAACCCACCTATCTCTGGAACCTCATAGGCTATCAACCTGGCATTGCCATACATCCAGCCTGGTCCACCATAGACTGTCTTGAACTCACACCAGAAAGCATCTGTTGATCCTGTTCTTTTCACGTCTACACCCCATCCACCTTTTCCATCCCTGTACAGGTAGAAGTCGATGTGTTTGTGCATGTTGTCGTTCCTGGTTGAGGGAACTACTTCAAAGCCTTTGGCTAATGCGGCCTTGACGAATCGTGACTCGCCAACCTTGCCGCTCTTCATGTCTCTCTCAAGCATCGGAACAGTCTATTGCTATTTGTCTAATCATATCTATCTCAAGTCTGTACGTCTTCTGAAACTCTTTAATAACAGACTCAACCTCCTCCCTATCACAAATAGGATCTCCAGAGTCGGTAAAAAGTTTCTCGTACATGTCCTCAGCCGCTGTGCATATTCTGTCACAGGCCATGAAGTACACCCTTGCAAAGTCATATTTCTCCATCATCTATCAGCTTCTTTATTATTCTAACTGTCTCATCAATCTGTTGTTTGTTTTTGGGAATGAAAAGAGCGGGGAGTTTATCCCCGCTCTTCACTAGCTTATCAAGAAACATCTTCCATCTTATGTTGAAGTCTCTCATGTTTGGATTGTAACCCTTGGTTTCTATTATCCAGTTGTGATCGACACCAACGAAGTCAGGTGTGTATCTTATAGGAAAGACAATCTTTCCCGTCTTGTTTGTCATGTCCTTAGCCTTGTTCGTCATCTTCCAGTACACACCATCGTACCTGAAAGATTCTTGGAGGCTGTACTCTACCTCGTAGGTAAACTTTATGCCTGATTCAGATAACTTATCAGCACAGTACTTCTCAAGAGAACTTTTGTACCTGCCCAGAAGTCTTTTTTTTGCACCTCTGCGTGGTGCTGTACCCGATCTGCTACTTGCCTTTCTTGTGCTCATATTGAGGCGAAGTTACAGGCCAAAATTTAGAAAATCAAGTGTTGTTGTGAAAAGTTTTGTAATTCTCATATCCGTCACTCAGCGGTTCGAAGAGGCTGTTGCTGGTTGACATCATGTGAAACCCTGTCATGCTGGTGTTCATGTAGAAGAGGATAGGGTTGTCAAACGGTGTTGGCTGTCCGCCAGTCTTCACCTCACGGATCTTTCGGACATGAAACTCAGTCGTCTTCCTGATGGATGGATCAGGTGCCTGTACCTTACGGTGTATGGTAAGGAAGCAGTCAGCCCTGTTGACAAATTTACCGCCACCCTCTGTGTCCTCTGCGTACGGAGGTACAGGTAATCCGTCATCCCCCTTCCTGCGCTGTGCCTCAGTCACTGCGTGAGTGTTCAGCCACACAGCTACGTTCTTGCTTGCGCTGTACGTCAAGAACTCAGATGCTGCTTGGTAGTGGTAGTCGTGTACGCCAATGCCGTGACCAGCAAGGTCAATACGCAGGCTGTTGTACGGGTCAATGAAGACAGCGTCGATAGGTGATATGCTGGACATCTTCTCCATGAATACGATGATGTCGCTGTAGCTGTACACTTCGTTGTTGCTGATGACGGTGAAGTGGTCGTTGACCCACTTGTAAGCCACGCGTCTCTGATCGTACGTCATTGAGTTAATACGCCTGTCAACAGCAAACTCCATCAGTGTCATCTTCAGACTCCATGTCGTGTTCTCTGACGAGTACACCAGCCACCTCCACCCATGTCTCATAGCCGCATTCATCATGAGGTACAGCATGACTGTCGTCTTGCCCACATTTGAGTGACCATTGATGACAACGAACTCCTTCTTGTACCTCCAGTGTTCATCCAGTGTGTTGTCACCAGTCTCCAGCCCCAGCGTAATCTTTCCCTGTGCATAGTCGTCGATCATCCTGAAGTCGCTGTCGTCACTGCTGATAAAAGACATATCCCCATCGTTGATGCGCATCATACGTGCCGCATCCTTCTCTGCGTTGATGATGTCAGTCAGTGGGGACTGCTTGCCCTTCTCTATGCCATCACGGATCGTATTCATGGCAACAGATTCGGAGTCTATGTCTCGCTTCAGTATCTCGCGTAGCAACACACGGATTACCTCATCCTCTTCCATGCGACCAGCAGCTATGTAGCCACCGCACAGGATGCTTGCTCTCAACAGGACGTTGTGCTTCTCACCATCCTCAGCGTGTCGTATCATCCGTGCCGCCAGGTTCAGCTTCATGTAGTCCGTGTACGCCTCACGGTGGGATGCTGTCTGTTTCTCTGAGTTCTCAGTGACCAAGCCACCGAACACCTTGCTGTCGTCGTTGACGATGAGGTCAGGGTCGTAACTCTCAAAGCATGCACGTGACTCATTCACACCACTGGGGTCAACCTCAAGTCCGTACTGGTTCATGAAGTACTTCTCCAGCGCCCTGAAGTGATCCCTGTGTCGCTCTGGGTTGCTTATCCTAACCAAGGCTTTCAGCCCGTTGCCACTAGGGGACACCCAGCAGCTGTAGACGTAGTCATCTGTGGCTAAGAAACTCTTGCTATCGTTCACATCTACGTTGTCGAAGTCTAGCACGATGAGTCCGCTGTGCTTGACAATAGCTGTGTCAACACGCTCACTAAACTCACCGCTGAAGAGGACAGCTGGCACCTGCTTCTTCACAGCCTTGTTGCCTCCCCTTATCTTCTCGATCTCCTCAATGCTGTTCCCGTTTTTGATTCTGTCAAGCGCCTTGCTCACGTGAACGTGAAACGGCTCCTTGCTGAATATGTCTTTGAATATTGTTACAATCATATCAGTAGTTTGTGTATCCGACTATCTTCTTGCTAAACACCCTGACAACAACGACCTTGTTCTCCTTAGCCGTGCTGTTCTTGTATATCTTTCTGTACAGCCTCTGCATTGTGTTCTTGTCCTTCTTGGTGATCTGTATCGGGTCGTCATAGATTGACACCACCCACTCATCCAACTCATGCTTGATCTTCTTCTTCCAGTACGCCACTCGGCAGTTCATGTAGTAGATTGGATGTCTATCCTCCACTTTTTCTTCAGATTCTTTGCTATCCATTCGAATGATACCCATTTGTTTGACATGTCCTCCAAGTCCTGTGACTTAAAGAGGACGCAGTTATCTCCTTTCTTGTTCTTTATGATGTACACATCGTACTCATCATCCCTCTGATCCTCTCGCCAGTGAATGAATATCCTAGCGTCTTCGTGATCGACGGCGTGACACCTGAACGTGCCTTGATTGCATGTGAAAGAAGAGGGGCTGAGAAACTTAACGTCTCTCAACCCCCATTCTATGCAACCATACAAAGCAATGACCTTAGAAGGGCAGGTCATCATTCTGAGCAACAGCCTGCTTGGCTTGGTACTTCTCCTGACTCTGACGAGAGTTCGGATCCCATACAGTTCCGTATGGCTTGCCAGCCTTAGACATATTTAGTTGACAAAATATGTTACCGCCCTGACCCTTCTCGTTGATTGGAGTCGCAAACTTCTCCAAGTTCTTCAGGTCTGCCTTCTTAAACTTGATCTGCCAAGAAATCAAGCTACCATCAGCCGCAAATTTCGGCTCATCAACCCAACCAATAAAGTTGGCATCATTCTTCTTTTCGCTCATCGGAAAATGAAATTAATTAAACAATAGTGAACAGTATAAAACAACAGGCAGTACATTGCTACCTTCAAAAAAAACTTAAACCGTGTAAACCAAGTAGTCCTCATCGAAACTCAGTTCTTTTTCAAACCATGCGTTCAGCTTGCGTAACGAGTCATTGATCGTCAGTTCAGCAGACCACAACGTGTCTTCAGAGCATTCTACCAGTGCGGGAAGGTACGGATAAGTCTTCTCCTGTGCAACCCAGTAGAACTTATCTATGCCTGTAGCCTGTGTGTAGATGTAGGCTTGCAGATGGTAGCTGAACTTCTTCACATCGTACCTGAAGCCTGTCACACTGCGTGTAGACTTGCTATCCGTGACGAAGCCGTTGCCTAGGCAGTCAAGGTAACCCATGAACTTCACACCACCTATCTCTACCTCCACACGCTCCTGTACCTTGCCAGTGAGGTACTTTCGGAGTCCTGATGAGTCAATACGAGCCACCATCTCCTTAGCCGTGTTCCAGTCCTCAACGCTACAGACTATCTTCTTGTCCAACTCAGCGTTCTTCCTGATGCTCTCCACAATCTCCTTGTACTCCTTGGTCAGCTTAGGATTCTTCGCCTCCTTGGTCTTGTCACTGACGAGATCCATGACCTCATTGTGAGTGATCAGAACGTATGTGTCCATACACTTGTCAAACTCCAACAGCATCATGTCGTAGAGAGAGCCGAAGTACAGCGCATCGCTGTCCTTGTACATCTCACCCTTCATGTACCTGTCAAACTGAGCCATGTCCTGCAAGACATACTTGATACTGCTGTACGAAAGGTAATCCTTCCCGTAACGCTCCTGGATCTTCTGTGGTATGTTACTATACATCGAACTCATCTAATGCTTCAACCATTGAACCTCTAACAAACCCAAGGAACTTGTAAACCAAATAGACAGATACTATGGTGTAGGCGATTGTAGCACCAAACAGCACATAAACTGCATACAGAGCCGCTGTCACCAGCGCAAGGCTAATCGCGTATATGATTCCTATGGTCAGGACAATCTTAATGTTTGATTTCATCGTACGAACTTTTTGATGGCTTCAATCTGCTTGTCCGTGAACTTGTCGCCATGCTTAGCCATGATGCTGTCGTATGCTTGCTGGCGGTTCGTGCTTCCTTTGATATGCTCGATGGCCTTGCTCATCAGGTCGCTGTCCTTCACCGTAGTCTGTGGCCTGCTGGGCAGCGTTGGTGCTTCGTTGCCGTGCGTGTTTGTCGCATCAGCATCCTTCGTGTCGTCGATCAGGAGCAGTCCATTCAACGCGTACTTGCGAGCGTATGAAGATGCCGCACCTGTAATTTGACTGGCATCCATGCCCTTCTTGGTGTCCTCCTCACGTGCAAAGCCATCTGACTCCATGTGTTCTCCATCGTCGTTGCTCACAGTTACTGTTGCAATGACATAGATTCGATCTCCAACCGTCTCAATCGAGTCGCTGATCCTGAACGTAAGTCCATGCTTCACCGCAAGCGGCTTGAGAGCCTCAAGGATGTCCTCCGCAGAGCGGTAGTTGTACTTGCCAAACGTGTTCCGCTGGCTCTTCGGAGCTTTCAGTTCTGCCTGAAGCTCACGCAGTTGCTTGTAAATCTTCATGTGAATTGTTTTTGATTTTGAGGATGTCCCTCTTTACTTTTTCGCTTGTTGGTGCTGTTCCGATGCCTGTGTAGTGTGCGACACGATTCGCTCTCATCAACATGTACCTGTAGTAACTGCTGTCCATGTACCTGCTGTGGTTGTCCCTGATCCGAAGCATGTTCGTCCTGCTCATCCTGAAGAATGGTGCTATTCTCGACATGGATGGCATGAAGCCTCCGATCGCATTGACAAGTGCCGCCTTCGCCTCAAAGACATCTCTGTCCTTGGTCTTTTGAAAGACATCAAAGCCAACGTCACTTACGTACAGACTGATTGTTCTCTCAAGCATCTCGTCTAGGCTGTTGTACCTGGGCTTCTCAGTCATGACACTTCTTGATGATCATCGTACTCAACGATGTAGATGTGACCTGCTGTTGCTCTCTTGTGCGCAAGTTCTAAACTTGGCGTGACGTACACATTTCCGTTACGTGTGTACTCGTATACTGATTCTTGTTCCTCCATGTGCCTGCAAAGTTAGTTGATTGTCACCTTAAATCCAAAGAAAATCTGCGTTAGGCCACCCCATTAGTAGCTTGCTGTGGTAGCTTGACAGCAGTGCCTCAAGCACTACAGCATCCTCATCCTCCTCAGCCTTCAGGATCCACCTGTAGAGCCTGTTCATGTACTCTTGTTTGTCTATCATAACTCAGTGTATATGGGCATGTTTAACGTGCTAGCCATCCTTCTCGCCTCCTCCATTGCCTGCATTCTGTTCTTACAGAACGATGGTACGCTGTTCCTTGTCCTGCGTCCGTCCTTGTCGACCACACAGACTGTCCATACGTCCTTGTTCTTTTGTGCCTTGATAAAGAATCTACTCATGGTACGAATGTAGTCAGTTAGAAGTCATTCTTGCAAGGATTCTGCTCTATCGGTCGAATGATCGCGTCAATCTCAGCGCAGTTGTCGTACAGGTGGGACACGTCACACTTGCGGAACTGGAGAGGATACGCCTCATCCTGCCACACCAAATACTCGTCTTCATCCACATGCGACATCACTTCCTCCATGAAACTTTCGATGCGAAACTCCTCATCAGCATCTAGGTGGGATGTGTCGCCGTTGAAAAGCACAGGAATAGCCCATGCTCCAACGACATACGATAGTCTCTTCTCCATCATCCAAAGGTTACTTCGCCGAGTGTTGCCAGCTGGAAGAACACGTCTGCTGTCTCAGCATCGTCATTCTCTGTCACCACCTGCCAGTAGTAGTCATGGTAGTCGTCATGCATCTTGCGCAGTGCCTTCTTGCAACTATCCCATGAGATGTGCCCAAGCGTCTCACCATGATCCTCAGCGTCATTGATGGCGAAGGAATGGGAACGGCAGTTCCACAGCACCCAAGCAAACTTCTCGCTCATTGCTCGTGTACGCCGTGACTGAAGAGGTTCTGCATTTAGGTCGTACAGCCTCTTCACCTCATCGTAGCTTTCCTTGGGGAAGTAGTACCAGTAGTTGCTTCCTCCTTCCAGCGCATTGACCAGCAGGTTGGTGAACATCTCGAATTCGAGTGAGATTTCGGTGAATACCTTCACCCTCATGTACTTTTTCTCTTGCATATCAGTAGTGTTGAAAGAATTTTGAGTTGTTGTTGTAGTACCTGTGATCGTAGGCATGAGGACAAGTTGTGCTTCGCGCAGTTGTACAGCTTGACAGCACACCGATGATTGAGATGGTAATCATGGCGATGAACAGCATCTTCGCATGCTGTCGGTTGTAGTGGTGGAAGTCTTTCATTGATTGAACTCTTTGATGATTTGAATTGCGGCGATGATGGTGAGGCTTTCATCTATTGGTCTCCCTTGTTGCTTCATCTTGGCTAGTCCCTCCAGCACAGCCTTCACTCTGTACTCTCTCTCCTCTTCAGCCTCAATGACCTGTCCGATGACCTGTTTGGCTTTGTTGTAAGTTGTCAGGTAGCCTCCCCATGACATCTTGTTTGACTCGTGCTTGCGTCTGTGGTGCAGGATGGTTGTCCTGTTGCCTCTGATGTACATTGAAATCTCTCTGTCGCTCATGCCCAGCACACGACTCATGGCGCATATGAGAGCGGCTCTCTTCTTCATGTTCTCAGACCTACGGCTGTTGTTCATGCCCACATCTTTCTTGTAGGCAATGACAGCGTCCTCTATTGCTTTATTGAGCATCGTCGATGATTAGTATGGTGCGATGAATCCGTCTTTGAACGGCTCTTCTAGGATGAGATAGCCAAACCTATTTACCCAGCGGTAGCCGCTCACGATGTATAGTTCGCCATCGTCGCCTTCCACTATGGTGCAGATACGAGATGGATCAGTAGAGTGGACGAAATCGAGTTCCTCACCAAAGGTTTCGAACATGTCACCCCTAGTAGGTACTATGTGATTTGGAACGAGCGAAAAGTTGTTCTCGAATTCGTGTTCAGTAATTTCTTTCCTAATTATCATAGCGTCTTATATTGATTTATTGAGCGTCATCGATGATTCTGATGGTTACTTCTTTGTGATCCACTGATTCAATCTCGCTTCCGAACGAGACGAATCCGTCCTTGCTTCGGTTCGTCCAGACGCTGACAAACCATCTCATGCCCAGCGCATCCTCCTTTCCTTCGTCGTCTGGATGTGGAAAGATGTTGACTGATATCAAATCGTTCAGGTCAACCCAAACGTCATCACTAATGATGTCCTGCCCTGTGACAGCCACCTTGATTTGTCCAAATAGTATGGACTCGAATTCAACTGCGTAGTTCTTCATTCTGCTCTGTGTGTTTGGTACTTGTTTACGAATCGCTCTACGAATGCCTGAGCGTAATCGCAGAAGTCAGTGTCCATTGTGCAGTTTTTGTAGTCAGGACCGATATAGTCTAGTATGCGAGCCATCTCCTCTACATCCTCATTTACACTTGGCTCACGCTCATATTCTCTCTGTTGAGATGCTCTGAACCTTATCTCTGCTTCGCTCAGTTGAAACCCCAGTCCATTGTACTCCACGTAAACGCGTCCCGCGCTTTCGAAGTTGGTTACGTTGTGACGCGTGTAGAAACGCATCGCTTGTCGTTGTTCGTCAGTCATCACTCGTCAATTGTAGTGTTATCAAGGTATTCTCTGTAGTCGTCAAGGATTGCCTGATAAGGTGCGGACACCTCCGTCATGTACTTTGTGGTGCGGATCGTGTCAACTAGTCCTTGCATCTCATCAATCAGATGGCGTAGTGGCAATGTCAGCGGCATCTCATCCCAATGCTCCTCTGGCTCATCGTTCCAGTCGTTCCAGAGGATGTAGTCGTCATCCATCGCATGTTCAAGACTCTTGTATCCGCTGTTCAGCGCATACTGCTCTGCGTCATCCCTGTACTTCATGTACAAGTTGTTGTGCATGACAAACCAGCCTTGGTACATGCCTTCATGCGTCACATCACAATACCTAGGTGATGCAAGCAGTTTGAAAATGTTCGTCCCGTTCATGTGTGCAAATCTAGTGTATAGGATGTCAGCTTGCAAGACAAATTCAAAGTTTTTCTGCGTCATCCCAATCACGTACGATTCGGATGGGGATGTGGTAATGGTCTCCCGTCACGGGATCGAGCCATGTCTCCGTCTCTCCTGCGTAGGTCTCCTCAACGTACAGGAGTCTGTTTTTTGTTTTCTCGTCCATTGTAGTGTGTGTTTTTTGGTTTGTCTTCAGTTGAACAATTCTTCCAGCACATGCAACATGTAACCGACTACGATGCCGCATGCAATTATAATCCCAAGGTCTATCATCATCTCAATCATTGTGTTCCCAGTATCCAATCTCCTTCCATCCATTCTTCCGCTCCATGTAGCTCGACCAATTCATGGCATGTCGCTTGTCGGTGAATGTGCGGATGCCGCTGTTGAAGTAAGGACTGCGCTGTGAGCGAGTCTTGAATTCGAATTCTGCTTTGAACATGTTGTGTGTGTTTTGAAATTTAGGTCTCATCAGCATGCCTACCTGACATGGACAGCGCATGTGCGCTGTTTCGACCATTTAGTGTGTCGCTATCTTCACATTCTTGTTGCCTTTGCCTGTGATGCCTGAGCAGAGTCCACATTTGGCGCAATGGCTTGCAAAGGATGATTCTTTCGATGCTGGGCATTGTACTGCATTCGTACTGGATGTGTCATCTTCAGCAATGAACGAGCGCCATCCTGTCATCGATACAGCATCTTTCTCGCTGTGTGCCGATGCCATGAAGAAAGCCTTGAAAGGTTGTGCCCATGGTTTACGAGACTGGTGTGTGTATCCTGTCCAAGACTTCGCGCCAAGTACCATGTCGCCTACCAAATCAATCGGCAGGAGTGATGGCTCGCCATACGTACCAAAGCGGACGAAATTGCCTTCTGTCCATTTGCAGATGTCTGCTCGCATCTCAGCATCAAGACGGGATCCCCATCCTTGTCGAATGATGGAGCGAAGCATGCTAATGAATCCGCTGAACTGCATGTACTTGTGTGTGTAGCATTTGCCGTTCCCGCTGTTGCCTGAAAGCGGACAATCCATGCAGTTTGCCGCATCGAATGAATAGAAGGTCTTCTGCGATGGCTTGATGCCGTCTGCATCGCATTGCTGGATGTAACGTACCTGCTCCATGCTGAATGTGTACGTCTGGACTATCTTGTCCTGTGGCAAGGCAATTTTCTTGTTGGTAGTCTTGCCGATGCGGATGACGAACAAGTTATCACCATCCTGCCATGCATGTCGTGTCTGCTTCATGTGTTGTGTGTTTCTGGAATTAGGTCTCATCAGTACGCCTATTTGACGCAGACAGCGCTGTCGCGCTGTTTCGACCACTAGTCTTCGATGCGGACAATCTCTTCGATGACATCTGCATCACGGAGCAGTCTGCTCACATCCTCCCTGAGATGCTTGGCTGATTCAGCGAAGACATGGAATCTAGATGATGTCCAAGACTCTGTGCATAGTACTTCAATGACGTATGTAGGCTTGTCATCGCCAAAGGGATTGCCTTCCCATGAGTTAACTCGCCATTCCTGAAGGAACTTGTGCAAAGGCTTGTTGCATGTGATATGCGTCTGGTACATGTACGTATCAATCATGGCTGTTGTGTGCAAAGGTTTGGTTGCTCATGCCAGTCTTCCGCTGGCGCATCTGTCCATTCGCTGTAGTACATGTAGCTATCCGCATATGCATCCGCCAGACTGGCGTATCCTGCTTCGATAGCATGTGCAATTGCATCCCATTGATGCTTGATGTACATGTCTCCATCCAGCACACACCATCCAGTCCACATGCCTTCCTTGGTGATGTCGCAGTATCTAGGGAATTTCTCTTGACTCATAGCTATTGGATTAAAGGTTGATAACTTCATGTGTTTCGTCCATCTCATCTGCGATGGATTCCAGCATCTCTTCTGCATTCTCTTCTGCATCGTGTTCCAATGTCAGTTCAAGGAACGTACCATAGTCGTCTGCATGGATGACAGCATCGAACTGCTCTTCTGTGATGCCTTGGATGCTTGCGGCATTATAGACTGCTTGCATGGTCTCAGCGAAGGTCTCGCCATGTCTGTATTGAATCTCTACTACCATTGTGTAGTGTGTTTGGGTTTGAATTCGTCGGCTAAGTTAGTGTATTTCTTGTCAGTTCGACATACGATGTCCACATTCATTTGTAACTGATTGAAGCACAATGGTTTGCAAAGTAAATTTAGAATGAGTCTAAATAAGCGAGTCTGGTTTGCTGGTGTGCATCGAATGCAATGTGGCTGTGCTGGTTTGGTGATGGCTGGAGCATGGGTTGTGGTTGTCCGTTTCCGCTGTTGCTAGTGACCGAAAGCAGCCTTGACCTAGGGATCGTCTACCTAGCTGGCATCCAAGCAGTTATGGCATGTCATGTGAAGTAAAAAGCTAAAAAGTATACGCAAAAGCCTGAGAATCAATAGGTACGGGTGCTTGAGAATGCGTTTCGGATGCGCCACCGACCCGTGCCCAAAAGCATACTATCCCAACCCTCTGTATGACTCAGAAATTTTTCAAATTCGCGCATGACCAGTCGGATCAGGTACAAAGAGGCTGTTCACTCAGGCCAGTGCCCATCACGAGAAACATAACAGACTCATTTTCAGCACAAAAAAAAACTACAAAACAGCTTGACTTTGTCAGATTTTTTTAGTAACTTTGCTACGCCTTTCAGGAAGGCACTTAACCTTTAGAGGTCATACAGGAGTTGACCTCTATGGTACGGCCAGACTGATCAGAAACATTCAGCGGCTCTGAAGGGTTTAGCGGATCTGGCCTGAAAGGAACTTATAAGAGTATAAAGGCATGCTGTGTCTTGAACTCTGTGGGCGTTTATTGAAAAAACAGCTTCGCAAGTAGTCATATATTTGCGTCATGTCCACACTATTAGTTAAAATAGAGGAGTCTGTTAGTATCAATGGGAAGACCAGAGGTAGCTCCATAAGCAATGAGATCGCTAATGTTGATAGGGTGTACCACCAGGTACTGAATCCTGGCACTGTAGAGTCTAGGGTTGTGTCCTTTGGTGCCACAGCTGGATACGCTGCTGGGGAAATGATATCTGGTGACCTGAGGTACCTAAGGATAACAAACATCAACACATCAGATGTTAAGTCAACACTGAGGGTTGTGGGCACAGATGAGGCTTACGCTGTAGAACTAAATCAGAATGAGAGTTTTGTGCTCTTCAATGACACGCTGGATGCCTTCACAGGAGCCACAGCAGCAACGGCATCTATAGGTGCCACAGGCGCAGCATACATAACAGCCTCAGGGAACGCACTCATTGAGGTCTTCGCAGCATCAGACGGATCAGTATAAGATGAGAGACAACAACTTTAGAAGCACGAATGGGGGCAGCGTTGGCACTGGAGGTGTCGCACAGCTCAGTAAGCTGTTCCATGGTATGTTTCCTGGAGCTGAAATTCCAATCAATACTCCAGAACAGGATATGGATGCCTTCGATAGGGATCGGTTCAAGCAGGCAATAGCTCAGGTAGAGTCAAGGGGAGGGAAGTATATGACTTCGTTTGATCCCAACTCCACAGCAAGGGGGTTGTACCAGCAGAGGTACAGTGACATAAAGGATATGCCTGAGCTTCAAGGGATGACCATCGACCAGTTCACCAACGACACAGAGATGCAGAACAGGATCATGGATATGGCCCTTGAGAAGGGAATAGCTGGTGCCAACAGGGGAATGATACAAAGCTCAGAGGAGCTGATGAATGAGTACGCACCACAGCTGGGTGACCAGATGAACCTGTCCCAGGAGGATATAGCTGCGCTTATACACTTCATGGGCAGACAGGGGACAAGGAACTATCTCGGTTACCACTTGAGGGACAAACAACCTCTTGAGCAGGCTCTTCCGAATATGTACGGCACTGGTAAAATAGCTGAGAACAAGACACCAGAGGAGTACATCAGACTCTTCAGAGAATCATACAACAGATGAAAACTGTAAAAGCAAACAACTACAAAGCAGGTGGGGCTGTAGGTGCAACTGGTATTAAGTACGAGACTGGTGGCAACAAGGCTGATAAGTCATGCCCAGGAGAAAACTGCCCACCTACCTCATCAGGCAGAGGACAACGTGCCAGACAAGCTGATACTCGCCGTGTCAACAGACAGAATGAGAGGAACAAGAAGTCCCTCAACACTGGCTCAAACAGAAGAACGATAGACAGAGGTCGTATCGTGAAGATTGACAAGCCAGGTTTGATAGAAAGAGTACAACAAAACAGAGAGCGGAGGAAGAAAAACAAGGAGAGAGATCTCGGAAGATACGTGTCACCTAGATATATGTGATGAGACCCATAAAGGATCCCAAGAAGCCTAATGTAACCAGAGCATACCCAGCGTACTCAGAAGCAGGGTACAGACTCCCTGGTCAGTACCAGATACCTCTGGATCCAGAGACTGGTGAGCAGATACCCATACTGCTCCCAGAAGCCACCGTATACGACGACAATGCTGCACTCGCTGGTCTGCAAGATGTGGTGTCAGGCAGTACATTCGGACAACTGGCTAGGCAGTACAGGACACCGCAGTCCATGTACGATCAGGCGCGTATGGTGTCACAGGTGGGTCAGGAGATGACTGGCGTACCTGGTGCTATGCGTACCATCAATAGGGTGTTTGGTGAGGGTACTGTAAGTGGTGACCCGTTGTTTGTTCCGCCAGCTAATGCCTCTACTTTAGATAAGGTTCTCGACGCAACAGACATCATAGGTGCTGCGCTTCCTTTGGTAGGACCAGCATCTAGGTATGGCATGAGGGCTGTGAAGTCTGGTGTTAAAGCTGGAGTCAACGCAGCTCTCTCACCAGAGGCACTGAAGGCAGCGGACAAACTCCTCAAGCCTAATCCATCAAGAGGGTTCTCAGGTGGCTTGATCTCAAGGGCAAATCTACCATCAGACTTTAAGAGTAACCTTACGATATCGCAGATAGATGCTAGAAACGCTGAGGTTAAGGCTGTTAAGGATCAGTACAATGATCTGATAAACAACGCACCAACTATGGAGGAGAAGTCCAGGCTGATAGAGGAGCAGGACAAGGCGGCAGCGGCTGTTGAGAAGAGACACAACAAGGATTCCGCTGTAGCTTTTGATGCGCTTGAGAAGCTAAGTACTGGTAAGGCCCTTGACCCTGAGGAGACAGACCTGATATACGGTCACCTATCCAACATGCTCAGGGAGAAGATTCCTCAGATAAATAAGCCATCGGACGCAATAAATGACTGGACCCTAAGGAGCTACAGCATGAGCGCAGCAAACAGAGGCGTACAGGCGATGGCTGATAAGCCAGTGGTTGGTGACGCACTGAAGCTACTCGCTCGTAAGTTCATGGAACACTCAGGTGGTGCCACGGAGGTGAATATCGATGATGTGGCTGAGTTCGCGTCAAACCCCATGAAGATACTAAAGTCTGAGCCAAAGTACAACGGTACAGTCTTTAAGAAAGATCATATGCCAGACAAGGGCCCGAACATAGTCAAGGCTTACATAGAAGGAGACTTTACTGGCCTCAAGCCAAACACAAGTACAGAAGCTGACGAGTTTGTAAGGACAGCATTCAAGCAGCAGTTTGATACATATGGGGATATGAATGTCGTTGAGCTGCCCATGATAGTGGGTGGGACAAGGGAGAACCCGTTGAAGATCGTTGAGGGTAAGTACGGTGGATGGGAGGATCCGATGCGCGTCAACAGGAAGAGTGCAAGGGAGAACCTAAGAGGTATATACTCAACAGAAGAGAAGCTAGAGGAGGCTTTAGCTATGAATAGTTTTACAGCATCAACTAGGGTGTCAAACATCTTTGAGAACGTGTCTAATAAAGTAGCTGGTGACACATCATCAGCGTATAACGTGGTCATCAACAGGGAGGGCATACCACAGTCCTTTCAGATAAACGCTGAGGACAACAACCCATTCTACCCGCTTATCGATGTCGCTGGTCACCAGATGAAGTTTGAACTCGTTAGTGACGATGGCATCAACGCCCTGTATAAGGTCACGTCGGCTGACGTATGGAAGTTCACGCCAGACCAGTACGCTGGTAAGTGGGGGGTTGGGGTGAAAGACGCGATAAAGATGAAGCAATCAGCCATGCTTGATGCCGCTGGAAAGCCATTCGTATCTGTGTCTGAGAACTACGTGGAGATACCAACAACCGCATTGGCTAAGAAGAACCTAGTACCAGGAACCTACTAAGATGAACCTGAGTAAGAACCTATCACTTAAGGAGGCGACAAAGAGCGTCACAGCGATACGCAAGGGGATAGACAATCATCCTGATCACGATGCCCTGATGAATTTAATAGACATAGCCAATGACGTTTTTCAACCGCTTCGTGACCACTTCAATGTTCCTATCGGGATATCTTCTGGGTACAGGTCTAAGGAACTCAACCGAGCGATTGGCGGATCGCTTAAGTCTCAGCACACTAAGGGTGAGGCTCTGGATATTGACGCAGATATATACGGTCAGATCACGAATAAGCAAGTGTTCGAGTACATTAAGGACAATCTGGAGTTTGATCAGCTGATATGGGAGTTTGGTGACGACTACGAGCCAGCGTGGGTTCACGTATCGTATAAGAAGCATGGGGAGAACCGCCGTGATATCCTGTTCGCTAGCAAGAAGAGAGGGGCAACCGTGTACGAGTCATATACCTAACTCAGCGTACAGGTCATCAACAACCTGTCTGGCCTTCTGCGTAACCGCATAGCGAACCCTGTAGTTGTACTTGGTCTCCTCACGGAATAGGTAGTCCTCATACTTAGACGGTGTGAGCTTATCGATGTACTTGTAGATGTACTTCTTTCTCGCTAGGTACATGATGATGTTGTTGCCTATAGATCTCTCCGACATGTTCGTCTCCTTAGCGGCGTGACGTATGGTGAAGAACTTGAGATCGTATGCCCAGACAATGAACTCTAGCTCCGTCTCCCTGATGCCGTGCTTCTGAGCCACCTTCTTTCGTATCGACTTATAGTGCTTGAGTTTGTTCCTCTCCTGATATTCTCTATCTTTATAGACAAACTCACGGAACATCTTTTCGGTCCGATCTTTATTAAAAGCCATAGAAGCAAATTTATGAACGACAACGAGAAAACCTTCTTGCATAAGGTAGATAATCTTATGAAGACAATAACAGAACTCGCTGAGGAGTACGATGTAGCTGATAGACTGGCTATGGTATGCACCGTAGCTGTAGTAACAGAATCAGAGGGGGATGAGGAGTCCATGTACAACACGTCAACGAACATGCTCATCACCGATGAGGTAGAGCTGTTGTCAATGTTGGAGCATGTGGTGACGATATACTCCAAAAGAGACGGATACGACTTCGATGACCTGTTCGATAAGATAAGCCTGAACTGATGGATGGCTTGATAAGGAAGATCATCATAGGCCAGAACCCAAAGAACGGGATGGCCTACTTCATAGGTATGCAAGCTGGTGACTCCAAGGTGAGCGCCATAGTCCTTGATGAGGGTTATCTGCATCGTTTTAAGAAAACGAGATACCTGATATATTTGCAGGAAGAATCTGGCGCTAATGTCCTATGGAAATCAATAGACGACATGCCAGTGATGGTAGAATTTGACTGTAATTTTTAATATCATGGAAAAGAAAAGCAAAGGTCTCGGCGACACAGTCGCTAAGTTTACAAACGCAACGGGCATCGATCAGCTTGTCAAGAAGACCATGGGCGAAGACTGTGGCTGCAAGAGAAGACAGGAGAAGTTGAACAAG
>Ga0208427_1000242_pt1 | contig 23531 bp, 29 predicted proteins | sample DEB08_DNA_FD_184532 | JGI IMG/M metagenome (GOLD analysis project Ga0208427, IMG submission 184532) | Aqueous microbial communities from the Delaware River and Bay under freshwater to marine salinity gradient to study organic matter... | ecosystem: Environmental > Aquatic > Marine > Coastal ...
CTTAACAGATAGACCAGTATCTCCGAATGAAACTTTCTTTACGTTCCCCTTTGGAGATTTAACATAAACGTAGAACTTTTTGCTTCCTCCACGCTTTGGCTTGTTAAGCTGTACCTTTTTACCTTGGTATTCAGCTTCATTCATATATCCAACAGAAGCTTTAAGTAAATCGAACCCATTATAATCAAATGATTCGTTATTAAGTGCTACAGCCTTTCTAAATTTATCCATATCGATCTGGCCACCAATTGACTCTACTAGTTCTTTGATCATATCAAAGTCTATCATCTCCTCGATAGAAGATGCTTCATCAATTGTATCCTCGTTCTCAATCATTTCGTCAATAAGTGAACCAATTTCGAATAGTGGATTATATTTTTTTGATACCATTGGAAGATCTAAAGGAACTCTCATTCCATTATAATCTCCATATTCTCCGATATCAGTTGTTTCTAAAAGTTCAATATCCTCTTCATTAAGGTCTATATCCCCGTTTCTATGAGCTTCTCTTGCTTCTTTAAATAATTGTATAAAGGCATCAGAGCTATAACGGTAGACATGCTCAGATAAAGTGAGTCCATTATCTAAATGGTATTGTAGAGAAGGATATCCTATTACGTCTTTTAGTTTAATCATGATTAAAATCTTTTCTATAAAACTTTCCTAAAATATTGTCGTTTATGTATTGATGACTATATGTTTCTAGGACGTCATTTATAAATAGGTGTTTACACTCATAATACGTTAGAAGCTTCTTATTAGGTACAAAGTCTAATATCTTTCTTTCAAAATCTTCTCTTAAGTTATTTGATTCTTTCACTAATTGAATTATAGTGAGGTGTGAACCATAATAATCTTTCCAATCTGATTCAGTTACTATTTTTTGTTTTAAAGGAACTCTTCCTCCGATACCTGCAGCTTTTCTTTCTTCTCTTAAAGCTTCTAAGGCACGTTTTCCGAGTCTTTTATTTCGTTCAAAGAATAGGACTTTTTTGCCAATGTACTTTTGGCCGGTAGGTTTATGGTACACCTCATAGATGAATCCATAAGTATCTTTTGGGAAATCTGAAATATCGTTGAAGATCCTACCCTGGTAAGTCCAGGTAGGGTTAGTCATATCCATATATTTTGGTTTTGGTCGCTAGAGCTTTGACTTCAGCTCATCGATTTGTAACTGCTGTTCTTTAACAGCTTGAATCAATAACGCGACAATTTTCTCATAACGTACGGCCATGTAGCCGTTATCTCGAGTAGTTACTACTTCTGGCAGCACTTTTTCGATTTCTTGAGCGATAACACCAACATCGTGACCGCTGTGGCTAGAATCGCTATTCCAGTCAAATTCATATCCTCCAATCTGGTTTAATTTGTTTATTGCATCACTTATAGGAGTAATGTTATCCTTAAGTCTTTTATCCGACGAGTAGTAAGCTGTGATATCTCCTGCTGCTCTAATTTCTCCTGTAGTTCCTGAAGGTGCTGTGCCTATACCTAGACAGTGCGCTTGAAGATGGCTACTAAACTGGGAAGTTCCTGTCCCTGTTACTGTCAGTAGTCCAGAAGAAGTAATTCCTCCTCCTATATTTATTGTACCTGATCCACTAATACTGTTGGTATTTAAATCTAGATCTCCTCCTAACTGCGGTGTTATATCTTCTACTACATTTTGTATACCAGAAGATCCTACTGCTGCTGCTAAGGATGCTGATACATCTGTGAATCCTGTAATACCTAATCGTCCCAATATGTCAACAGAACCGGTAAAGGTATGAGTATCGTCTGCACTATCGCCAAACTTTGTAGACCCAGATTCATAAATAACAGACGATGAGATATACTCTGTGTTAAACTCTTGTGCAGTGATAGTACCGGTGACTGTTAAGTTTCCGTTTAGAGTATCGGTTGTGTTTAACAGGTATGAACTAGTAGCTGCTGTTAATGATGCAATATCGTTAACATTAGTAGCTATAGAAGACGAATTAGTAGTGATTCTACTTGCAAGAGAGGCTGAAGCGGCTGCATTTGTTGCTATGTCAACTGCAAGTGATGCACTTAATGCAGTAGATGAACCTGAAATTTCACTGGCAATTTGAATTGAACCAGATAATACTCCGTTAGTAGACAGTAACGAACCTGTTAATCCGTTTGAAACTCTTACACTCCCGGTAAATGTATGTATGTCATCATCTGAGTTACCAAATAAACTTGATCCAGATTCAAATATAATAGATGAACTAACTAATTCTGATTTAAATTCTTGAGCGGTTACTGTACCTAGTACTACAAGGTCTCCAGAAAGTTGACCTGAACCTGAAATTGATAAATGATTGCTATCGTAATCGTATTGAAAATTACTAGAACCAGTAAGGTGAGATGATGATATATTACTTGAACCAGACTTAATCTGTATCCAATAATTATTACCTACAGCCTGTGGAAAATATAGAATTTCATCAGCATCTAATGACTTGCTTCTATGTAGTTGTATACCAAAAGGTCTTTCTGTACCTCCTATGTAAGAAGAACTATAATAGAATTCTCTAAAATTCTGATCTAACTCGGTATGAGTTAGTGGCGATCCTTTTGTACCTCTAAACGTAATAGCCATCTTATCTGTTTTCTAATTCTTTAACTCGTGATTCCAACTCTTTTATAGCTTCTAATAATAAAGGTACAATACCGCCGTAGTCTACATTAAGATAGCCATTATTATCTTCAGAAACAACTTCCGGTAATACTTTTTGTACTTGTTGAGCTAGAACACCAACATTTCTTTCTTTCTTATCGTTCCAATTAAAGTACACACCATCTATGGCACTCACTCTATCAACTGCATTGTCAATTGGATATATATTTTCTTTTAATCTTTCGTCAGATGATTGTAATACGGTACCGGTTGCTCTAATACTTCCCGATACATCTAATGCATAAGATAAAGGTGCAGTGTTTTCATTCACTCTAACTCCTACACTACCACTTGTGTCGCAAATAAAACCTGGTCTTGTTTCTACTGTGGAAGACCCACTAAATAATGCTACTCTCAAATCAGATCCTGCATTTTGTAATCCTTCTATTAAACTGTAAGAAATAGAACCGGAGTTAATTGGTACGTTTTGACTGCTAGTATAATGTAGTACTAGGTTTTGTCCATTACCAGATAAAGAACTTGAATAGAAAAAAGAACCAAAGTTCTTATCCATTTCTGAATAAGTTAGTGCTTCTCCTTTATTTGCTCTAAATGTTATTGTCGAGTTAGGCATTATACATCTATTTTTATTACAAACGTCATATCCACATTTTCTGATTTTGGTATGGGTTTGTTTGTTTTTGCAACTGCTATTAATTCATTAGCTTCATTATAAAGACCTATACTTGTTATATAAGGTCTAAACTCGCTACCTGTTATATTATTTCTAACAGTATTATCAGATCCAGATAATGCTGTAGGGTTAAAGGTGTGGTTTAGTTCAGACTCTTTTACTGTACAGTGTACATTATATGTATAAATAGGTAGGTTTGATTTCCATTGCACATTTAATCTTGCGTATGTAGAATAATATCTAGCTACTATTGGATCTGTTATTACAGCATTTCCTTGATTATAAATGATGTCTCCAACAAAACGTTCAGGTAATGCAAAAGGTGTACCAGCACCTGATATTATTAACCTGCCTTGACCGTCATCTACTATTTCCGGTCTCTGATAATCAAAACTGGCAGTTATATATTCTCCAATTGTAATTTCATCTACATAATCACTTTCTTCTAAAAGGTAGCTACCTGTATCTAAGTTAGAAGAATTGTACCAGTATTCTATATCCTGCACAAATTGATTCTCACCCGTCCATTCATCAGAAACATACCCATCGGTGTTATATTTATCCTGAGTTTCAAAAATAGGTTGAGCTACAAATGTGCCGGGTACAATTTTGGTACCATACACATCTTTGGGTATTGATATAATACCAACTTCTGAAGTGTCTTTTCTAGACTGAGATAATGTTAGTGTTGATTGAAAACTTACATTATGAGAACCGGTGTAGTATATGTCCCCATTCGAAAAACTAGCTGATGTGTCAGGAATTAGGTCTCTACTAGATAACGCTAAATAGTTTTGTCTAACACTATTATAAACTAGTTTTTCATACCTGTAGTTTCTATAATCACTTGGGTAAGGATAACCAGGAGTTGAACCAGAAAACCCTCTAAGAGTTTCTAAACCATATGTACCTAACAGACTACCAGAAGCTCTCCATGATTTTTGAGCCTGATAATCTGATACATATACATCTTGACGGTTTAGTTGCTTGTAGGCACTCATTCATTAATAGTCAAGCTTTATTCTTACTAAAGCTTCTTTGGTGAAATCTTTTAATAGAGGTCTAGATAATTTAGCTACTGCTAACAAATCATTGTTATCATTATACAACCCAACAGCTGTAATATACGACTGAGGTGTATTAATCATTACGTTGTGTCTAAGTTCTCCTGAACCTGTAATTAAAGAAGGGTTAGTTGAGTAATTAAATTCACTGTTTCTAGCTCTCATAAATACAAAGTTAGAAGTTATGGTTTCTTCTGATTGTATTCTAAAGCTACCGCTCAATGAAAGTAAATCGTATAATTTTGCAGGGTTAGCACCTGCAGTGTTTGCTGATCTGTTGATATTTAATGCTAATCCACCAGAAGCAATAGGTGCGTCTAATGCGTTACCGTTGATAAGTAATACTCCAATATCTGGAAGTAGTTTACCGTATGAACCTGAATTAGGTGTGTATCCATTAGTATCTAAACCAGTGTACACACTACCAAGTGAACCAGAAACTAGTTCGTACACTCTACCGGCATCTGAGAATGTTGTTGTAGTTACAACTTGACTAGCGTCTGTTAGTTTTAATTCCTGACCACTAGCTGAGACATGTAATGTAAGAGCTAATGTTCCCGGTAATAATGCTTCCTTGTATCTAGCTCTATCAATTGCAATAGCATAAAAATGTTCAGAAGTTACTGTTCCAAAAGTAAAATCAGTTTCTTCATCTCCTAAAACGAGGTTTCTATACTGACCGTAAATAGTCATTGATGGTGAAGAACTTGTTACAGATGTGTTAAAGTATAGGGAACCACTTCCTTTTTTATCAGCATATGCAATAGAAAACTGTACTCTAGCAGTATCTAAATTTGATGCTGTTTGGTATATATCGTAATAATAGTCTGCTGATGTACCTCCAATTTGAGTTGAGGAAGTAAAAAATGATGTTAACGTTGTTGCATCACCAGACCAAACTGGAGCAGTTACTGACTCAGCACTAACTACTACGTCTTCATTATCAAATCTTTTGTATGACATAATTAGTTAGTTTTAGAAATTGTTACTGGTATTGTTAATCTAGCTCCTGAACCTCTACCTATTACCGTTAGGGTAGTGTTAAGTTGAGTTCTAGAACCAAATAATGTGTTAACTGTTGTGGCAGTTAGGTTTATCGAAGTACCAATTACTGTTTTAGATACGTTTGTACCTATTGTAGTACCCTCATTTAACCTTGTTGCCTCAGTCGTGTTTATACCCACCCCTGCATATGAGTTAAGTACCCTCACATCTGCAATTGTTGCTGTATACCCATCTGTTTCAAAAATATTAGTTGCACCTAAATAGTTGAGCGTTTGAGGAGTAATAGCTATAGACTCTCCTTGTTTTAGGTTTAAAGAACTTGGCACACCTCCTAGCGTTGGTAGTTTTGAAGTACCTCTAGGTAAGGTAGTAAGTTTGTATTTCATGATTTGTGTTTCATCTGGAAAGGCTTCTAATAACGGCATGTTTTCGATAGCTTCTCCATAAAAAGCAGAACCTGAGGGATGTGATGGATTGTATAAGGTGTAGTCAATCTCGTCATCGCCTAATGCAAATTGAGTGATTTTAAAAGAACCGTCCCCTCTAGCTAACAGCTCTCTCCCTTTTTTTGTTAAGATCGCATCCACCGTCACGATCGAATTATCTAAGTATCCCATTTTGTTTTTAAATGTTTATTATAAATATGTATAGGTTTATTTATTCAACTAATGTTACTGTTCCAATATTATTTGTTGTAAATACCAGGTCAGTGTCTATTGAATACACTTTCCTATTTGTAAGCTTGAATGTTCTATTACCGTCTAACTCAAAAACTGTACTGTCCACTTTAGGGAAAGAAGGAAATAGTTTATTAGGGTGAGAACCGGATAAAACACTATCGAATAAAATTTCAACTACTTCTCTATCAGCGTTTAATATATTTTTAATTGCAGTTGTATCTGCATCACCAGCATGAATACTTCCTTGAAACGTAACTAGTGTTTGTGCAGGTTCATTAGCAGGAATAGCTTTTGCTATTACTTCTGCGGTAAATAACTGTTTATTATACTGCCGTGGAATGGGTCCAGCTTTAGTTGCTTTACTACCATTGTATCTACTATTAATGATACCGGTTTTAGAATACGAACATTTTTGTAGTTCGGCATCAGTTGCTGTACCGGCATTAATCGCAGTAAGATTAGTAGGGTTAAACTGGCTAGTATTTCTATCTACCTTTTGAGCATATGGGTTGGTTTTACTTCCTTCTGAGTTATTATTGAGAGGGTTGTAATCACTGTTATTAAAACCTAAACTAACAAAAGGTACAAATACTGCAGATGAACTTTCATAAAGAGGGTTACCACTAAAATCAACTGTTGTCGGTAACGTGTTAGTGATAACTTCTTCAACGGTAAAATAATAGTATTCGTTTCTTTGCTGTCTACCTGTTATTTTAGCAGACAATTGACCAGTAGGGTACTCAAATCGAAATGTTTCAACTTCTCTTAATGCAGCTCCTATGTTTACTCCGTTTAATGAAGAAAATGGTATAGATAAACCCTGTATATGATAAGGAGGAATAGGAACGTCGTTAGAGCCAGAAACACTACTACTGTAAAGTAGGTTTAAATTTCCTGCACCGTACGATTGAGGTCTTGTTTCTATAAATTCTTGTAGTGTCATATATTATTGGTCAAAAACTGCGTAATAGTTATTTCCGTACGTATCTTCACTCTCTAGATAAATAGTTAAGGTTGTGTTTGTTGTAATTCTATTATCAACACTACCTGTAGGGAATTGAGTGTACCATCCTTTAAATGCACTAGTATAGTTCTCATTAGCCTCCAATGTAAAGTATTCATACTCATCGAAATCATGTGTAAAGTGTAATTGAGTATCTGATAGAGAACCTACGGTAGGGTATATTACTTGAATACTTCCCGAGATTGCATCTCCTTCAGAACCTGTAGAGAATGCATGGTATATTTCTCCTAAGTATGATGCTGATATAGCAACAATACATGCAGGAGGTAAAGGTAAAGAAAGGTTAAATAAAGTTAAATCAAAAGTAACAATAGGTTGTGCTAAATCAACAAAAGGGTTTTTGGCACCAACTTCTCCGTCGGTTGAGATTACTAACGAACCACTAAACTCCCCATTGTACATAGGAGATTCATCAGTAATTGGTTTTGGTGCTGGGCCAAGAGGTGTAACAATTGTACGGTCGTAATTAGTAGTGTAGTTAAAACTAGCAGATAGATCGTACGTACCTCCTTGACTACCTGTAACTGTACCGATAGAAATTGATTGAGAGTATTCCGGCTGAGTATAGGTTGCTGTTACTTGCTGTGCTTTACTTCTATGTAACTTATGAGATTGTATTATTGCACCTGTGTTTACTTTAGCTCTTGCAGGTAGAAATTGTTTTAGTGTTCGAAATAAGGAACTATCAAAATAGTTTAGTAACCGTATAAAACCTTTTGGACTTCTAGCATACACTAAAACATCGTTCCAGTTAAAATCAGCTAGTTGCCACTCATCGGTTATGTCTTCCCAGTTCCAACTACCCGCCATAACTAGACGGCTAATTTTATCTAATCTTTCGTACTTAGTAGAGTAAATATCTCTAGGATCACCAATCCATTCATCTATGTCAAAACTACTTGAAATAGTAGCATCTATAAATTCGTTACTACCTCTTGATATATCGAACCCTACGTCAATTCTGTGTGTGTCGTCTGTGTATTTTTTCTCTTTATTAACTATACTAGTGTATAAAGAAAGTGTACTGCCGCTGACATTATTACCTGTATTATCTAATCTTATTTTTTCAGTACTTCCGGTGGTTGTGTAGTACTCAGGTCCAAAGAAGGTTGAACTTGAAATTATATTTCCTCCATACTGTTTAATGCTAAGTATATTATCAGGTAAACCGTAGCAATTTATTAACGCTCTTAATCCTCTCTCTGTACCTTTAGTTTTAAGTAGGTAAGGAAGGTTGTGATATAATCTCTTTTGTACTTCTTTTTGGTAGTTATTTTTAGGTACCGGTTGTAGGTATTCTAACTCAGTACTACCTGAATTGTATGAAGCGGAAGTAGCTACAGACATAGAAGTGATTAACTCACTTCCAGTAACTATACCTTCACCAATAAATTGTGCAAATACATTATCGGTATTTTGGTTACCTGTAAAGAGTTTTATTCCTAAACTCTCTATTGCATCTTTTACTAGATCTTTACTAACTCCAAAGTCTAACCTATTGTCACCGTCGTATTTGTCAGCAACTGCTTTAAAGTATATCCATAGATTGTCAAAATGTTGAGCAATCATATGTATAAACAGTAGATATGGTTCGTTATTTGAATCTTCTCTTACGAACTTAGGAATCGTATTTGTAAGTATGTCAAAATTTGTATTGTCGTAATCTGATGCAGATAGTACTTGTGCGTTGAAAAATGTAGATGCAGAAACATGACTACTAGGTCTGTTTATATAGGGTTTTGTAGTGTTGGATTTAGGCCAAGAGTTACTACCGCTTTCAAAATATAAAAAATTATCGTAATGGTCAAAATTATCAACAAGGCCGTTTATCAACCCTTCATAATACTCTTTACTACCTGACACACCAGAGCCTGAATAGGAAGAAGATTCTATAGCAAGTATACTTTCTTCATAAGAGTGTATTAAATCTAACTTGTATTTAAAGTTTCTTAACCTTTCTTCAGCTGAACTATAGTGTATAAAGTTAGAAAAATTATTATGGTCAATAGATAGTTGAGCTCCTTTTTCGTTAAATAAACTTCTTAGTTCATAGTATGAATTAGTAACTGGGTAACTAAATAGGTCTGTATATGTGAAAAATTCAGTTGGGTTGTTTTTATCATCTTCAACCTCAATAGAGTAATTAGGGCCTTTTAGTTCTGGTAGTTTAATTATATCGTCCTCTACTTCAGACTGTATTTCATAGTAAACACTATCGGAGATAAGTTCTTCAATATACAGTGTCGAGTTAACGTTAAACTCTTGTGGTAGAGGTTTACCTAATTTTACAACAACGGATACTTCACCGTCAACAGTGAGAGTATCTATATTAATAACGGGTACTAATTTATTGTTGGAAAAATTTAATTTAAAATCAGAAAAGTAAGAGTTATCTAACAGTTTAGATTTTAACTCTCTTGTAATTTCTACTAAAGTTTGATCAGGTAGTTCAAATGTAAGTAACCTTAGTTCTGTTCTATCACTACTTACTTCCTTGATAAAAAATTTAGATGCCACTTTAGCATCAGAATATAAGTTATCTAAAAAGTTATACAGTAGCCTAACATCCCCTCTTTCGAATCCTAAATCTTTTGCATCTAATACAGGGTCGAGATAAATGTTTGATGCCCCTGCTTTACCAGCTCCTGCTGAGTTTAGTAGTTGGGTGTATTTTGTAAAGTTACCGTCAGATGTTATAAGTGTGTTCTCTAGAGAATAAACATGTATTTCTAGTTTACTTGAACTTTTTACAAATAGGTTATTTACCGCAAATTTATCAACAATAGAACTTTGTTTTTCAGGTATACCAGATTCACCGGTGACAACCGAAGGATTTAGTTCATTAATATTGTATTTGTAATTAGCCACTTATTAATTAGTGTTTGCAGTTTGTTGGGTTAATTCAAAAACCTGTTGATTAAGGTTGTTGTTTTGTTCTCGTAAGTTCGCTATTTCATCTAACAAAGGTTGAATATTTTCAGTATCTCTTTCGAATTCTACTAATTTAGAACTCTCTTCAATTAAGGTAGTATGAGAATTGTCTCCTTCTAAAGGTATTTCAAAATATAACCTTCTATAGTTTTCAAAAAATTCTGAGACTCCTATTTCTGTATCCTCGTCAACAGGTTGTATAAAAGTAGTAAAGTTATTATCTACAACTTTTTCAAACTGTTCCTTATTGTATACGGTCTTTTTTATTTTTACCTCGTTAGCCATGTCTTACTACTTTGAAGATGTTTTTATTGTCATATACTGTTGTGCTTCCGTTTATTACACTTTTGATTAACAGTCTATAATGTCTTTCAGGCTGAAAAGAATCCATATAAATATTAAAGTAACTACTGGTGTTATCTGCACTAATTTTAGTGTATATAGGATCAAAATCAACTATCATTTCTCCGCTAAATTCATCTTTAATTCCGTAGTAAGAGTTTTGAGGTAGTTTGTATTCGGTTAAGTAAATAGAACCTGTCGTGTAGGTTCTGGTTGGATATTTAGGTCTTGCTGAAATTCTAAATTTTACAACGTCACTTTCAGAATAAACTTCTTTGTTGTTCTTTATTGATATAGTTGCTACATCGGTACTTAGTTGCGATAAAGTACTAGACCATACCGTATCATTATATTTAAACTCTAAATATGGAGGGAAAATTGTATTAGTATCACTACTAAAATACTTTAGACTGATAGACTGTGTTGTGTAATTTTCATATGCATCTTCCAACTTTAGAAGTATACCGTTATTGCTTAAACTACCACTGTAGTGAGAAGAAACAATGGAAGAAACATCTATATCTAAATCGTGATTAGAAGTTAGGTCGTTTAACACGCTACCAGATACTGATGATGTAATAAAGTCTCCTCCTAATGTACTCCATTCGGTTGTACCTGCATCTTTGTACTTCCAACTACAACCTGTTCTATTTACAGGTGCATCGTTACCTCTACCTGTTCCATTAGTCCATGAAGATGATACAGGGTAAGCTTCAACTGTATATGAAGATGGTAACTCACTAGCATTAGCAAGTGATAGGTGTATACTAGCTGAAATACTTCCTGTAATAATATTATTTACAGCATTTGTTATGTCAGCTGTTCTAAACTGTATTAGTGTTCTATTAGATCTACCTGTAGCTGGATCAGTTGGGTCTGGGTATCCTGCTATTTCAAGTATTTCATCTAGACCAGCATTTCCATACAGTCCAGCAACTGTAGGAGTGCTGTTTATATACGTGTCTTTTTCAGGGTAAATTCTATATACTGCCATCTTAAATTGCTGTTACTCGTCCTTTAATATCTAAATCTGGGTATTTTACCTCAAATATACACGGGTCGTACGATGGGTACACTACTCCGTCTTTAGTTGCACCCTCAGTGTCATATGCGTACTGTGAGTAGTTACCTCCTGCTTTGTTTGATATCTTTATACTTTTGACCGTTTGTACACCTTTTACTTTATCTAATAAGGTACCTACTGCTGACAGGTTTATAGGTTGGTTAATATTTCTATTTGCTGTAGCAAAATATTTTTTTAATTCATCAGTACATCTTGTAAGTACTTCTCTTGCTGCGTAATTAGGAAGGGTGAGTACTTCGTACTTTACTTCAATGTTAACAATAAACGCATCTTTTATATCTAATGCATCTGTTATCATCATATACTGTGATAGGTAGTTTTTTAAATTAGATTTAAGTGATGTTGGAGCATTTTGAAGTTTACCTTCATTATTGTAGGAAAGAACATATAAAGATAATGCTAGCGGGTTTTTATCTAAAACACTTCTATCTGAATTAGCTAATTGTTCTCTAGTCACAAACGCTTTTGCAATAGCTCCAAACTGTGTTGGCATTGATAAAGCTCTAACTGTGTAGTCATTAGTGGTTACTGTTCTTTGTTGTTCTGAAAATGCTCTTAAAGCGTTTTGTCTTAGTTCTTCTGCTGTATCACCATCTTTTCCACCTGATGCTGCTTTAGAGTTGTTAACTGATAATGTACTTTGTTTAGAAAGATCTGTAGCAGTTAATGTGCCAAAATTAGTTGTGTTGATAATCGTATTTGCAGGTACGTTTGAACTGATTCCTCCTCCGGTTAAGTATCTTACCGTTAATGTGGTATTAGAAGGAGCTAATCCGTAAGTTCTAGTAAACAACACGTTAGAAGGGTCATATGCAACGTCTAACTTATTAACATGGTATGCAGTTGTGAATTTTTCAATTGTAGTAGGGTCTGGTAAAAATTCATCATCTCTAGCATCAACTACTCCGGCACCGAATTGCACCTGTAGTACACCTTTTGATGTAAATCTAGATACAAATCTTCTAGGTACTCTTTGTAACTGTAGTGTGCTTTGTACTAAGTCGTTATATGTATTGGTATTGGTTTGTTCAACAAATATGGTATCTTGTGCAAGATAAGGTACTTCGTACCAAATATTACCATCACTGTCTACTATATCTAACACTCTAATAATATCCTCATCCTCTATAGTGATTGTTTGAAATTTTTCTGCAGAGGTAATATTAAACTCAGTGGTATTGATAGTTGCAGAATATGCTTTTCTAGTCTTCTTAAGTTTAAACTGAGATGGTAAATTAGTGTCCGAATCTATAGTTTCTATAGTTACTTCAGTTGGGTCAAATGAACTACTAAAACTAAAATCGATTGCATCGTCTATTATAAATGTTGTACTATCGGCATCGTTAGCTCCAGCTATTGCACCTCCAGAAATAAAAAGTGCTTGATTATAGTCCGGTATGTTACTACCTAAAACTGGGTCTACTAATTGTGTTAGTTCTAAATCAACTTCAGATGCTGTAGTTACTCTTGGTCTATATCCCATCATATAAGCAAGGGTATATAGATTTTCAGGGTTTTGAGCATGTTGTAGAAACGTCTCCTGTAGTTGGGTGTCCTGGTAAAATGATAATACATCTCCGAGATACGATGCCATTTCTATAAACATCATCCCAGGGGACGTAGCGGAAAAATCATTATAAGTGTCCGGAAAGTACTGTTTTGAGAATTCAATTAACTGAGACTTAAAGTCAGAAAACTCTCTATTAATGTATTTTATGTCTCTTTGCTCAGCCATTACTGTTCAAAATTTATTAAAAGTTCATCTTCTATATTTGTATCCTTAACTTTGTAAGACATTGCAAATTCTACTGAATTAGTGTCCGGGTTACCTGTCGTGGATATTTCTACAACTTCAACTCTAGGAAAATAAAATTCTAGGTCTGCTCTTATTATAGCATCTATTTGTGTTACTTTGTTTTGAGTAAGGTTTTCAAATAGTAAATTTTGTAAATCATTACCAAATAAAGGGTTTAGGTATCTTTCACCTTTTGCAGTTAGAAAGTAATTAATAAGATTGTTTTTAATGGCGTCTGCTGTAGTGTATGTTGAGTTAAATACAGCTAAACCACTAAATGGTAGTTTTACACCAACAGCTTTTCTTGGTTGTAAATCTAACGGGTCAATCTTTTTTACTTCAAATGGCATAATTAAAGTCCTCTACTTTTATCTTTTTTCATAGATGCATCAAAAACGGCTTTAGCTTTCGAAACAAAGTCTAATTTAGTTATGTCAATACCGGGCATTGGTCCAGAATTTTCTGTCAATCCCATACTACCGGCCATAGATTTTGCAAAATTTGGTTTAGTAACCTGTCCTGCATTTGCAAAATTTCTAGCGTCATCACCGCTCATTGTGTTGGCAGTTTGTTGCAGCATTTCGTCTAAAGTTGCACTTTTACCTATAGACCATTTTTTAGGTTGGTATTTAGGTACTTCCTGCATTTTAGTTGGAGTCGAAGCATACTTAACTGCTTCATTCATTACTTCTTGTAACTCCTCCTTAACTGCAGCTCTCACTTCTTCTCTTATAATTTTTCTAAGTTGATCGAGTTTCATATATATAAATAGTTTGGTTAAGAAAGTTGATTATCTAATCTGAATTTTAATTCATCTAAAAGTACTTTAGTTGATGAACTAAATGATTTTGGTCCTTTTAGAACTGTTGCACCTAATTTATTTTTTGCTATTGCAAACCTTCTTGGTGCGATAGAAGGTGAAGTAGGGTCAATTTCAATTGCTAATTCAAACACCTCTCCGTTTGGTGCAGTATAGGATAAATCTGGGTTATCTTTTTTCTCTACATCTGGTGTTGTTTTTACTGTGTCTAAAAATTCTTTAATAACAGATTTGACATCATCAGATATTTGCGATGTGCCGTTTAAAGTAGTTAGTGCGGATAAAAGATTATTATCAGCATTACTTTGTACTTCGTCTCTGTTTAACTTGTTTTCTGTGTATCTGTTATAGTCTCTTAAATTACCACTTCTATCAAACTCTAAACTTTCAAATAAATTAGCACCTATATTAGAAAAAATATATTGTCCATCCCTGTCTATAATATTTAAATCTTTTAACGTTTGTTCTCTTAAATTACCTCTAAGTACTTCTCTTCTTAAAACTCCTTCTAATCTACATCCGTTAAGTACTGTCGACACTCTACTAAGTATTCTACCGTACATTTGTAAATTTACCTGAGGTGTTTGAACAACTGCAAGTATTCCTGCAGCATCGTCTTTAGATTGTTTTATTTTTTCTTTTGCAGCATGTAGTAAATCTCCTTGAACAGATGAAAATCCAACAGGTAATCCAAACCCAGGTGGTACTGATTGTGGAACTGCTAAAAGTTTAATCAACCTAACTACTGTTTGTATAGTTTGGGCGACGGTTAAAATAGTAGAAGCAAGTTTTTTAAACTTATTTACCCTTCTAGATATACTGTTTATATTACCGCTTACAGCGTTTACTTTCTGAACTAGTCTTTGTGTTGACGGTAAACTAGGGCATGCTTCTCGTCTAACCTTCTGTATAGTGTCGTTTACTAATGCGTAAACTTTATCACTAAGCTGTCCTTGGAGTTCGCCAACAAGTTTAGCAATCCCTTCAGTAACTTTCGATTCTGGTATATTAACGTATGGCATTACTCAGTGAATACTTTTTTAGAAGTTAATAGTTTAATTTGGTTTTTTAAAGCTTTTACAGCCGGTAATAATGATGTCGCTGTTGCTACAGCAGTTGCAACGTATGCCGGTGGTGGTGCTGGTTTACTTAATGTTTGTAGTAGAGTATCCAAATTATCAACTAGATTTGTTAACCAGTCTTGAGTGGTTTGTCCTTTTAGTACTGGTTCGTCTTCTCTGTTTAAAGCTACAGTACCTAGGTATATTTTCTTTCCATCTAAGGAAACCATATTATCTCCGTCTATATGTACCTCTTTAGATGCTAGTCCAATATAACTATCAGCTGCTATAAATGCACCTTCTTCTTTAGCATTAAAGAATAACCTACCTCCATTTATTAACACTTGATCTCCTTTATAGTTACTAGCAAGTTCAGCCGGTTCTTTCCAGGAATTAGCAGTTGTGTTTGCTTCAATAAGTGGGACTGTATGATCTGAAACCATATAAATAGAAGAACCGTCTTCATTGATATCTTCAGATGAAAGAGTGGTTCCATCATCTGGTTCCTTCATATTGTTCTTTACTATAATAAAAGGTTTACCGTTATCTGCTTCTTCTGTTAGTGTGTTAAATTTATGTTTGGTACCGCCTAATCTTATTGTATTACCATGTCTTCCAGAAATCAATAAATCACCTGGGTAGGTTTGAAGAGGTGCAACTTTATCATTTTCATCAAAATCTTCTCCAAAATCAACATCACCGTTACCACTTTGTGACGTATCTGGGTAAGCGTTGTGGTTTGGATGGTTCCAAATGTTAACTGGAGATAACCAATAGTTCTTGGTTTGTAGTGAATTTAATGTTCTATTTTCTGAAGGAAGAGATGTTATAATAACTATTTCATTTTTGAGAGGTAGTTGGGTTAATGCCGCACTTCCACAGTAAGCAAATGGTAATATACTGTCTTCATCTTCGTTGCTTGTTTTAGATAAGTCTCTATAGACTACTCCATTTATGGCTTGGGAGCGACCAAATTCATCCCAATAGGGACTTGATTCATCCAATACAACGTCAACTACTCTTCCGAATTTGAAAGTTGGAGCAGCACCTTTGCCAGCAGCAATTGCTACAGCTTTAGAAAGTAAACCACCGCCAAAATTAAACATCTTCTTCTTCTGATTGTTCTGTTACGTTATCGATTTCTTCAGAAATTTGTTCTGATTCTTCTAAAAGATCTTGTAATGAATCAAAATCAAACATATCACCTCCGTTATCTTTTGCTTGAGCAGATTCTATACGTTGGATTATAGTTGCAAGTTTAATAAGTTGTTCATCATTTTTTACACCTATTTCCATATACTCCTTTATCATAGGGACAATAAGAGTAGCGTCTCCAATGTTTTCAATAAGAGGTTTTAGTTCACCAATCAATCCTTTAACTTGATTTCTAGTATTGGTAGAATTAGAATGTATCTCAGAAAATAAATCTGATAGAGTCTTTCCGTCGAATATTTCTTTATCTAAACTCATTAGTTTTCTTTTATATAAATAGACTAACGTAATTTATTGACGATATGACCGTTTTCGTATAAGGTTATATACTTTGAATAAAAATCATCTTTGAGGGTTGTAACTACACGAGTTAGTAGTGGGGTTTCGCAATTTGTGATCTCCCGTATGTATATATAAAGTGCTTTTTTTCTAAATATTTCTATATCATTCCTTGTTTTAAATATAGTAAGAACAGCATCTGCTATCTTCTTTTCTACGTCTTTAGTAAACATTTCATCCAACTCATCATACATCTTTATAACCCATCTATCTATAAAGTCACTTAATGTAATTGTATGTTTTGATGTTTCCTGTACGTCAAAAGAATCGTCATCAAAGGAATCTTCAATATCTGAAAATTGACCGATTTTTTTAAGCTTCTTATAATTTTTATTGTTGTAATTAATGAGCCAACGTTTTACAATGGTTCCAAAATACGAATATGCTTTTGCACCATTGGTTGGGTCAAATTTCATTATTTTTTGCTCAAGTAGTATAGAAACTATTTCATGCTTTAAATTCTCTATTTGATCAACATCTGTGTAGTAAAACTTAAAAGTGTGTATAATATTTTCTGCTAACTTGTAAAAAGGGAAGTATATATGTTCCGTAAATATTTTATTACGGTAGTTATCATCCGTCGAATTGTTGTATTTTACTATATACTCTTCAGTCTCTGAAGTAAAGTAATTAGCTTTGCTTTTTTTTCTGGGCATTTGTAAATCGGTCTAGTTCGTTTTGAACTTGTTTCATTTGTTCGAAAAAATAACCGACCTCATCATCTGATTCAAAAACCCCACGTTCATCAAGACTTTTAAGGTGCATTTGTGAATCTACTATTGTTGATTGGATATCTTCCAATGTTTTTTGTAAATTTTCTACTTCGTCCTCGTATTTTTCAACTTTTATTAGTAGATTCCTTAAAATATAAGCGAAAAGTACCAGGGTACCAACTGCCCCTGCTAATATAATATATAAAGTAGTGGTGGAAACAACCATTTTATAAGTTTTTCAAGGTGTTGGCTAAAGAATCTGAAGAATTTACTCTTTTACCTGTTGTTGATTGTGTTTTTTGTACTGTAGGTTGGGTGGATCCACCGTTTCTCTTCCACATATCGTATTCTACCTTGGAAGCAAGAAAGTCAGCACTGTGTAGAACTGATATAATCGATGTTTTTTGACGAGAACTTTCTTGATAACTAAAAAAGTAAGCTTTATTAGCTTCATCAAACACTCCGTCATGTAATCTTATAGCTAAAAACTCTTTTTGACTAACTGGAATACCGAATTTCTGTAGTACAAACAAGGAACGATCTGGGATAAGCATAAAATCTAAATCTGAGTTGTTAGTATACATCTCTGATAATTTATCTTGACGCCATTTGTCGGTCTGAGGTAGGTAATTTACTTTTTCTCCATCACCCAACTTACCTAAGTCGTGAAATAATGCGGCAAAGACTAGTTCTTCCTCGGTGTAATCTACTGTTCCACCCATCTCCTTGTATAACCTTGACTGCTTTACCGCATATTCCACTACTCTATTAACATGGTCAACATACCCACCTTGAAAAGCATTATGATACCAAGACTTTCCACTAGCAGGAGCTAATGCATAATCTTCTTGATACGAATCTATCATAGATAAAACCTTATCCTTACGTTCGGTAATATAAGTTTCAACTATTTTTAAGTGTTTTTCGTAGTTCTTTTGGATGTTCTCCTTTGACAATGCCATATTAGATTATATTTATTTAATTATTAATATATATTTATATATTTATATATTATCTTATATCCTATATTTTATATATTATAATAATATAATTTAAGATAATAATAATTTTTTTAAGAATCAACTATTCCACAATAAATTTTTCAAAATAGTCTTCCTTTAACACGGAATAAGACCCTGCCTCCCATAAAACCCTCATTGCAACCGTAATCGTATCTCCAATCATTTGTGGTATAAATGGACCTAATACACGTCTACTGGTTAACTTATCTCCTGACTGTCTAAAGTAAATACCTGTAGATTGTGCTATATTGACTTCTATACCTGCAAACTGGGTAAGTGGTATGTCTACAAATTGTTCCGGAAGTGGATTACCTTCTTGGGTATATAGACCGGTGAACGGTTTAAATAAAGGTACGGTCATGACTAATGTATCACCAATCACCCAAGAGGTATCACTATCAAATCTTGCTTCAACTACTGATTCACCGTTGTATCTCAACTGTTCAACGATAGGACTTGCTTGAACATCTACTATAAAGTAAGGTAAATATTGTCTACTCCAATCTAACGGTATATGATAATAACCGTTTTCATCAGCTTGAGTAGGAAATATCATCCTAGCATCACAATCTCCGGTGGTGCACGTATCGACAGAAAGAGGGTCTATAGTACATGAAAAGACGCTCGCCGCAGCGCAAAAAAGCGCAAGCTGCCTCGCAATTTTTATTCTAAACATAACTTAAATATATATCGTTAATCTCCTCTTGGACCTCCCCTACCATTTTACTCACTTGTTCTACCGTAGTATCTCCTGTCACATAACCTTCAGTGTTATTAAGAGTAATGTACAGTGTTATATTATCATATATGGCTGGAAATCTAAAGACGATTGTATTATTATCTTCTACGGCATGAACAGAGGTAGGGTATCTGAATGTTAGTCGTTCTAAGACGAGGTCTCTTATCTGAGGTATATCGGTAGACTTTGAATATGACTTCATTTTATGCTGCTTTATCAAATAAGCTTAATTGTATATTTTTATTATCAATCTTATAAGCATTTTGAATCTTTCTTGTAGGTAAGAATTTATTACTGCTCCAATCCAACACCTCTCCATCTTTAACAGTTAAAGCATGATTGGCTACCGTTACCAAATAAGTACCTTTAGGATGACTTTCTATAAAGCTTTTAAGAGTTTTCTTTCTCCATACTATATCTCCATATAACTTATATTTGTTCTTAGTATGAGTTTTACCTAACACTGTAACGCTATACGTTTTATTACCTATAGTCATTCCTTTTTCCTCATAATTTAACATTTGAGCTATAATATTCTCAGAAGGAGTACCCTTTTTATCAGGTCTACCAAAGTTAACTTTAGCTTTTTCATGAGCTACTTCATAAGCACTACCGGTAGCAACCGCTAACGCTCTAACAAAACAGTCATTCTTCTCGTTTTTTGCAAGTTTCGAATTAAAGGACGAATAAGCCTCATTTACATTTAAATACATAACCTTTATTATTAATTTCTATACCTTAATATAGGCATAAATTTTCGGACTCACAACTTTAAATGTGGTTATTTTTACTTAAAAAAGTATAGTTACTTGCAACTACATACCTATTTTTATTAGACCCATTAGGATGTGATTTATGTTTCAACCTACCACTAAAAATTAACACGTCATTAGTTTGAACCGGTATCTCTACATACTCCTGTGTGATAGGGTTAAGTATTAATAGAGAACTACTTACATCGTTACTATCAACACTAACATATCCTGAAGATACTACAGTACTATCTAAATGACTATGTAAGTTAACAAACGCTCCTGGTAGATATTCATTTACCCACATTCTATTTAACGTTACTTGTTGGTTAAAAAGGGTGTATATTTGTTGAAGTATGAAACGTTTATACTGTTCCCATAATGTATTAGTATCTGTTTTTATATCCGGTGTTGAGTTAACTGGAAATAACCTGGTAGAACTTACATTATAACCTGCAAAATGTGATGGATCTACTACATTTAGAACTTCATTCCACCATTTGGTGAACATACCACCGTAGTCAAAATCAAACGTCAACTTGTAGACCACATCAGAACCTACGTTATATTGCTTTACTTTTGACATTTTGCCTGAATTTTTGCTTATCTAATCCGTAAAGATCTTCATAAACTATGTAAGATACCTTAATCGTACTCGAAAGTCTTTTTAACCATTCATCACATAGTAAAATATATCTACTATCCTGCTCATAACCTGGTTGTCTTTTATATTCATACACCTTATTAACCGGTAAGTTATTTTCACTACGATAAAAAAACCAGTTCCAACTTTCTATTTGCTGCTGAAGATTCTTTCTTTTTAGTAAAATAACCTTATCAAAGTTAGTTACATATTGACGGTAAAACGGTATAGGGTCGTTTCTATTCTCTCCTTCTGGTACTTGATCTATGATGCATTTAACTATAGAATTATCTTCAAAGTTATAAGGTTTACGGTTTCCTTTAAAATTAAATGGCTCTTGATAAATATCTAACTGCAAGTATCTTGATAATCTACTGGCTAACTCACTACTACCTGATCTAGGAGTTGCAACTATAAGTATCTTCATATCAAATCAACTGTAATTTTTTAGTAGTATTTTTTAAAAGGTTTACATACCTTACAATTAGAGCACATTTTTCATATTGTTCTAATCTTTCATAATACATTAAAAAGTCTTCCATAACTTGAATACTCTTTGATAGTTCGTAAGACTCCCCTATCTTAAACTGTATATCTTTAATGTCTATTCTTTTTAAATATCCAAACAGTTTATTAAAGTATTTATACTTAACCATTTGACGAGAACTTTTATACTGCTTAGGGTATTGGTACATATACATTTGATCCATTACTGCATAGTTTTCTAAACCTCTTACAACCATATTAATAAGCACATAAGGATTGTTGAGAACATCTTCCATATCGTGTTCTTTGTAAACCTCCTCATCACCTTGTTCAAAGATTGAGAATAATGTATTTGGATCTATTCTATTCATTTTATATAAATATAAAACTTATATGTGTAACCTACTACCAGGCTTTTGAATATACTGATCCAAACCTATTTCTAACATGTACCGTGTTACCTGTTTTTTGTTTGACTTATAAACTGATGCGTTAAGGTAAGTTGTGTTAGTATGAATACCCCATAATAGTAAACCTAAAAAACTTCTATGTCCATTAGGAGACCAATGACCATCAGGATACTCACCATGACTCCATTTAGTCAGATTTTCAAACAGTTCCCATAATGTGTAGTCCCACATATAAAACTTGACACCTAAATTAGATAAATGGTTTCCAAACTGTGTTATTGCATCTACATAGTAATCTCTTTTTAAATCAGCATACTTTTGAGGAAATGTTAATAGTTCATAAAACTTAAAAGCAACATTTATTTGTTCTTCTGTTATATCCGTTTCTTTTTTTAGGTGTTCTATATAATCTAATTTCTTTTCCTGAATGTGTTCTAAATAGAACCCTCCTGTAAGGTTTAGATTTAACGTAGTATGTTTTGTGTTTCTTTTTAAAGGTACAGATACTCTTGCCCATTCGGTTAACCCTACAACTACCATATCTCCTTTATTTAGAGTTTGTAGAGCTTTCATAAGACTTAAAGTAATTAACTCATTACTAGCACCTGCTATAGCATGATTTATTACTTTATAACCTTTTATGTTTTTGTAAAAAGCAAATTGACTGTATGATTTATACGTCTTAGGTACATGAGGAGGTGTGCCTTGCTCTATATCTACTCCCACCCCTGCTGAAAAACTATCGCCGAAAATATGTAAAGTATTGGACATGGGTGTTATATACTAAAATTTCTCCCCGAATTTTCCCCGGTTATTTTAGGTTCTTACATAAATAGTTCTTATATTATAGTATATGATAAGGTTAGACGTAAATATAGGAGATACTATACTAATGGGTAAGTTTAAGAATAAACGAGTTAAAATAAAAACAATAGAGTACGATGAGTTTGGTATGCCTTTAATTAACGGTAAGCCTGGGTGTACTTTTAGAATGGTTCCTAATCCAAGAAAATGAGTCAAAGCTTTATAACTAGTGCCGTAGTATTTGTCACAGTAATGGTTACTTTCCATATAGTGAAAGATATCATTATTAGACAACACAATATAACTCCAGATATAAGATCTAGGATAAATAAAAGATGGTTAATAAGCACGGCTATAGGCCTTATTATACTATATCTACTATATGCAAGAGAAGGACCGTATTGAGAGCTGGACAGATAAATCATGGCAATGTAAATGCGGTGCTCTAAATGCCGGATGGTTACACATATGCGGCAGATGTAGTGAGGTTAAACCTTATACTAATATATAAATATATACATATATATTGACTATATACCGAAAAATCATCATCTCGATGGGATTGAGTATGGCAAAAGCCTGCAGACTACCAACCTCTTAGGGAACATTACTGGCAGTGTGCATGCAAGGTGACATCAACCCTATATAGGAGTGACCAAAAGGGGGTGTACTTTTCCGGAAGGAGACTTTATACGAACTACTTTACATTACTCCACCTAGCAAGGACAGAAGATCCATAAGGCGGCATAGAGTAAATAAAACAACCCAGCTATAAAGCATACATCTAATATATAAGGCAGATACTTGTTCATATTATACTCTTGTATATGTTATACCATTTACATCTATATAGGCATCTATTCTATTTAATAGCTTATTAAGCTCATCTATCATAGAGGCTGGCACGGTAGATATACTCTCTAGATTACTCTGAAGACTATCATACCAATAACCATCAAAGAGGCCATATAGCATATTAGCCGTCTCATGGCCTATACCATCATAGTCATATCTATCTACCTTTGAAATTATATCTAATACTAGAGATCTATCTTTACTGTCAAAGATATCATGTCTATCAAACCGTTGTACGTTCATAACCTTTATTTTAATATACCTTAATATAGGCATAATTTCTCTAACTACCAACTATTCCTATGGGTATTTTACGCCTTATATAGGAAAAACAGAAGAGGGGGGTGGCCGGACCTTACTCTACCTCTCAATTGCTTACACATTACGTACTATAAAACATATGACTTACATACCATAAAACATCCACTAT
>Ga0208427_1000243_pt1 | contig 23446 bp, 38 predicted proteins | sample DEB08_DNA_FD_184532 | JGI IMG/M metagenome (GOLD analysis project Ga0208427, IMG submission 184532) | Aqueous microbial communities from the Delaware River and Bay under freshwater to marine salinity gradient to study organic matter... | ecosystem: Environmental > Aquatic > Marine > Coastal ...
TACGACTTAGGGCTGATTATTATTCCGAAACCAGAAGAAAAGTTAGTAAATGCAATAGATAAAAAGTTTTTAGACAATGCTAAATTATTCTGCGATAAAATAGGGGTGATGCAAGAAGGTCCTGCATGGTTCTTTCAACGATATTCCTTAGCTGGGCAAATAAACTATTTTAACAGTCTTCGTAAGTCAGATATTATTTTTTGTCATAACAGAGTAGATAAAAGATACTTTGAAGGCATTACCGGTCATCCTGATGTAAAGATACTACCTTCACTTATGATAGAAGATTCAGTAAAAGATATACCTCAAGTTGAACGTAAAGGAGTTATGGTAGGAGGTAACTTTGTTGAATGGTATGGAGGTTTTGATTCATTTATGGTTGCTAATTCTATAGGTGAAGAAGTATACTCTCCTAAGATGGGTCAAAGACAAGAAGGTGAAGAGCAGTTAGGTTTAAAACAGCTACCTTATATGAATTGGGTTGATTGGATTAAAACTCTTAATAACTTCAAGTATGCAGTTCACCTAATGAAGACTCATGCTGCTGGTACTTTTGCTCTTAATTGTGCTTACTTAGGTATTCCATGTATTGGGTATGAAGGACTAGACACTCAAGAGATATGCCATCCAGACTTATCAGTTCAAATAGGGGATGTGTTGTCGGCCCGAGAAAAAATTCATAAATTAAAGAATGATCAAGAGTTTTATGACCACTGCAGTCGTACAGCTTTACTAAACTATAAAAAACACTATCATGAAGATCAGTTTAATACAACCTGGAAGGAACAATTTAAAATATCTTAAGTGGGCATACGATGCTATTAGAAAGCATCAAGGAGATCATGAAGTAGAAATTTGTGTTGCTGATGATGCCTCTACTGACGGTACATGGGATTGGTGTCAAGAGATGATAGCTAAAGATAATCAGTTCAAAGCTATTTTGAATGATACTGGAAAGAGATTAGGGCATACAATACTATACGATAGACTTATTAATGAAGTAGCTACGAATGATATAGCTATGATCTATCATGCTGATATGTATTTAGCTCCTGGAGCTTTGGATGCTATCGAGAGAGAAATAGAAGAGAAAGTTATAGTTTCGTTAACTAGAATAGAACCTCCTTTACATCCTGATGGTCCGGAAAAGATACTATGGAATGGAGGAGTTGAACCTGAGGAGTTTATTGAAGAAGAGTTTTTAAAGCAACTTCCCTCTATGAAAGATGCTTCTAAAGTAACTGAAGGTATATTTGCTCCTTGGGCATTTTATAGAAAAGACTTTCAAGAGATAGGAGGACATGACCCATTATATGCTCCTCAGTCAAAAGAAGATTCAGATATCTTTAATAGATTTCAGCTCAACGGAGTAAAATTTAAACAAGTATGGGATGGATTTGTATACCATATGACTTCAAGAGGAAGCAGAAGAAATACTTTAGATAAAGCTACAAACATTTATACAGATAGTCCAGAATGGCTAGCACAGAACCAAAGATCAACTCGTAACTTTATTCGTAAGTGGGGACATTTTGTAATGCATGATGCTTTGATGAAACCTATCGTTCCTCCAAAATATAATACTAAATTGATTCTTGTCAATACGACTGAACAAAGTCTAGAGGCTCTTGAACCTTGGTTTGATATTGTAGCAGTTGATAAAGAATTTGACTATCAATCATATATTAATAGAGAACAGCCTAACACAATCATCGATTTATCTAAACGTATCGAGTACAACGGAACAGATACTACATCTGCTGATATATTTATTACTATAGATGCTGCTAAGTTTAACAATACAGATTTTCAGTATGTTCAAAAACTATCTCAGATTATAGAAGACAGCGGCGAAGAGAAGCAAGTTTACCAGTTAGGTAACCTTACAGTTAAAATAAATAAAAAAATTGACTACTCAAAAGATTTAGTAAAGCTATGAAACATTATATTATAGAATTTACTCACGCTAACGGACAAGTAGAGGAAGTTGAATTAACTACTGATAGATTAGAATGGTCTATACAGCAATGGTGCCGTAATAGACATATTATTAAACATAAAGTAATATCAGAAGGAACTAATAACCCAAAGCAAATGCTATTTGGGTAACTATTTATGATTATGAGAAACCTAGAAAAATTTATCAAACAAACTCTATCTGAGGCAGCAAAAATTAATTTTGCAGGTCAAAGTTTTATTCTTAAAGTAGATACAAACGAAGATCCTCAGAAAAAAGGTGTTAAAATACAGTTTTTACCTACACAATTTGGATCTATTACACCCACTCAGCAAAACGATATTGCAATTGAATTAGAAAGTAGATTGGAACAAGGATTAGCAGAGTATGACCTCAGAGTTGAAAGAGATAGAAATTTGAAAGATAAAACTATTATTGGTTTCTTTATCTACATTGAATATTTTGATAAAATAGTTAGGAAAGCTCTGGCCGGTCAGAATCCTACCTCTCAAGAGCCTTCTGACGAACTAAATTAGTCTCGTTTTATGGCACATCCTACTAAAAGAATAAGACAAGTACTTTATTCTATCCACCCACTCTCCTATCGTATTAAAATAAAACAACCTGGTAAAGAGTTTATGCACAAAAAATTATTTATAGAAGTTATTAAACAACTTCGTCAAATAGAAGAGCGAAGAGACTTTATGGCAGATGAAATAGGAATGGATATGACTGCATACGAAGATCAGTTCTTTAGTGTTATAGAAAATCTTATGAAGATGCATTTTAGTAAGGAGCAGCTAGCTCTTATACAGATGTACCTATATCAACTAGTTCCTGATAAAGAATGGGATGGTACTATTACAATTGAAAGAAATAAAAAAGAAGAGACTGTTCCTTTCAAACAACCGGAAGATGTATGGAATGTTTTAAAAAGGTTTCAAGATGGAGATAAATGAGTTTGATGAAACATTAAAAACTTATTATAAACATCAGCTTACTCAATTAAAAGTTACCCCAACTTATAATCCTTCAAGAGTTAACTATCCATTTACTCTATGGTTTGAATCAACTGATACTTATGAGAACTGGCAAAACACACTCAAAGGAAAAGTATCAGAGAGTACACTAGAGGTTTGGAAAAGTAGAGACTATGACCTTAAAATGAAGCTTGACAAGCTCATTGAATTTTATTCCAAAAATAAAATTACCTATAAACTCAACTCAAATGGGTTTAGATATAGAGAATTTTCAGATTTTACCGGTGAAGTTAATTTAGCATTAGGTTGTTCATTTACTTTTGGTACCGGTCTTCTTAACGAACACACTTGGCCTTATATTTTAGAAAAGCAATTAGAACAACCTGTCTTTAATCTTGGCCTTCCAGGTTTAGGAATAATGTCTCAGGTTAGAATATTTTTACATTTTTTACAAAAACACAAAGTAAAAAAAGTTTTCCTATATTCCCCTTCTGAACAAGTTAGATATGAATGGCAAGATTATGATGATTATCACGACACTGAGATGTACGCAGTTTGGTACCCTGGTTCTTTAGATGAAAAAGACGAAAGGTTAAACTACGTTTTATCTAATGAAGCTAATTCATCTTTTATGAGACTTATGTGTTTAAGTACATTAGATAAAGTATGCAAAGTAAATAATATAGAACTTTATATTATAAGTAACTACCATCCGTTTTCTTTTAAACCTATAGAAGTAAGTTCAAGTAACCTACATAGAGCATTAGCTAGAGACCTTAAACATTTAGGTGTAGATTTTCAAAACAACATTGTTGGTAAGTTTATCCAATTAATGAGTCAAAAAATTATTTAGTATGAAACCTGGTAAAAATGGATGGACCAATGACTGGCCTTCTTTAGATGAATTTTATTATGCCTACCAACCTCCTAACTTTCAGACAGCTTATCTATATAACCGTAATTGCACTTTAGATTTTGTTCCTTCAGACACAGAGTTGACTTGGAAAAATATAATTAACGACACAAAAGATTATAAGTTTGTAAAGTCACACGTAGTTAACTATGAGTCTATCCAGTACCACAGCGTGGATGAATTTATAGAATACTACAAATTAAACCCTATTTCATATGTACACAATTCTTTAGGTTTTCGAGATAGTGATTGGGATAATAAACCTAATACGGTTGATCTTTATTTAGGCTGTTCGTTTACCTTTGGTATAGGTCTTCATTTAGATGATGTGTGGACCACTAAATTACAAAAAGAACTTAACCACCCTTTTATTAACGGAGGAATACCAGGTTCAGGAATTATACCTCAGTACAGGTTGTTAATGTACCTATTAACTAGATTTACAATCCGTAATGTTTTTCACCTTTTTTTATATACACATCCAAGATTTGAATACTATGATGTTGGACATTATAAAAGTTTTAATTTATACGATGCTCCTAATGGGCACCCACTGTTCACCCCTGAAAATGTATCTACTTTTAATCACGGGTTTTTAAAAGGTATAGAACATGTATGCTATGAGAATAACATAAAGTACTACCGGTTAAATAACATACCAAAGTGGAAAGCAGATATGAATACTCAACCTTTGGATAGAATTTATGCCAGAGATCTTCGTCATGTTGGACCTGCATTTCATGATATAATTAAAGATAAATTTTTTAGTAAAATAGTTGGTAGTTAGATTTATTATGCCTATCTTTATATCTAATTTAAAAACGGTTATACTATGCAATTACAAATGATTGAATGCCCTAAATGTGGCAACGACTTTCCATTAAAAAGAAAAGAATTAGGTTATCACGTCTGTGTTAACTGTTCTACAGCTAAACCGGTAGTAGGTATTACTACTGTTGAAGGTTCTGGTGACCATACTTACAATGACATAATCATTATGGATCAAGACAGAGCTAGAGCAATTGCTGCTAAAGAAGCTGAAATTTCAGGCAAAAAAGTCTTTATTGAAATGTTAGACCTTGATGCCGATGAGACAGAAATTTCTCAATCAGTAAAAGAAAAAGTCAATCAGGTTCTTGAGGATGATGAGGATGAGTACGATCCGTTTGACCCTGATAAAGAACCAGAAGGTATAGAAGGAATAGATTATTAATGGCTAGACCATCTAAAATACTTACCAAAGACGATTTACTTCGGGCTATGCAAGCTACTAAGTCTAATATGCATGCGGCTAGGTATCTTAATGTTTCTTATGAACATTATAAGAAGTATGCTAAAATGTATAAAGATGATAGTGGTGTGAGTTTATTAGAGGTACATAAAAACCAACAAGGTAAAGGAATAACAAAGTACTCGGCAAAAAAGCTACCCAAATTTAAGGCAATTATCAATGGTGAGACATCTCCAAAACATTTTGACGATAAGTTTAAAAATGAGATTAAAAATAGAATTGTTTTTGAAGCTTTAAAAGAAGAAAAATGTGAAAGATGTGGTTTTGCCGAAAGAAGAGTTACCGATACACAAGTACCAATTACCATTAGTCACAAAGATGGTGATATTAAAAATTACAAATTAGAAAATATAGAATTTTTATGTCTTAATTGTAACTTTTTATATGGTACTAGTTCTGACAAAAAAGAGGTATTAGTCGACATTGTACAGACAGTTGATAGAACAGATGAAGGTAAAGAATGGGTAATGTCTGAAGACCACATTGAACATTTAAAAGAGCTGGGACTATATGACGAAGAAGACCCAGACGACGGTAGTGAATTTATTTCAAGACTATGAGTAGATTAGTTGCTTTTGGATGTAGTCACACTGAAGGAGAGGGGGTGCAAGACCCTTCTACTCAATCCTGGCCTGCTTATTTAGCTAAGTACCTTGGAGTTCAATGTGTTAATCAAGGTAAAGGTGGCGCTAGTAATAAATTTATTCAACATGCAGTACACACATTTAATTTTCAACCAGACGATGTAGTAGTAATACTCTGGACATACCCAGCTAGGTTTGATATTTTTGAATCATCAACTGAATTACATTATTCTATGCTTCCTACGAAAAAAAGTAGACTGAATAGTATTTGGTATGAAAATTTTTATACAGATTATAATGCTTCTTTTGAGAGTAAAGTTATAGTGCATCAGGTAAACAGCTTTCTTAAAGAAAAATACCTCCCGGTTTATAATTTACCTATCGTGGAAAGCCATACTAATTTTTTCGAGTTGATTGGTTCTAACTATGTAAACATTTACTTTGATAAGTATTTAGGTAAAAATAAATTCCCTACAGGACTTAATAACCATGCAGGAAGTGAATCTAATGAAGAGTATGCAAAACAAATATATAGACATATTTATAGACATGGCCAAGAAGAAGACAAATAAATTCTCCACTTGGAAAAAGAAAAAACCTTTAGAAAGAAAGGTAGCTGACGATCTAGTCAAGCAATCTGAGAAAAACGACAAACTCAGAGAAAAAAAGATAGGAACATCTTTCCTAGACTTATTTTAACCAAAATTAATCTTATGAAAAACTTAATTTTAACTATTGTTGTGTCTTTAGCATCTACATTTGTTATGGCATTTACAATGGCGGCAAGAATGAAAGTTGATGTAATAGAGATAGAGCCTTCGAGGCCTTTGGCCTTAGAAGTTATAACCCCAAAGATAGAAGCTCCAAAAGTAGAGCTAATAGTAAAAGATCATAATAAATTTTTAGAAGACTTAGGTTTTAGAGAGTCTTCCGGAAACTATAAAGCAGTTAATCAGTTTGGGTACTTAGGAAAGTATCAATTCGGTAGAAAAACTCTTGACAATTTAGGATATAAAGATATATCTAGCAGAGAATTTCTATCAGATTCTACTATACAAGAACAGGCTATGGATGATCTATTAGTGCATAATAAGAAGATACTTAGAAGATATATTCAGAAATATAACGGAAAAGTTATAAACGGAATTCATATTACTGAATCAGGTCTACTAGCAGCAGCTCACTTAGCTGGTCCTGGCAATGTAAAAAAATTCTTCAGAAAAGGATACGAATTTAGAGACGGGAACGGTACTAAAATGACTTCTTATATGAAAAAATTTAGTGGTTATAAATTAGATCTATGATAAACTCCCCTAAAAAAAGAGAAGACAACAGACAACTTGTTGAAAAATGGATTGAGGAACGAGGGTATAGTGAATTTTTAAAATCATTATCATACGGTGCCTACGGGTTCGGTAACGTTCAACATATGAACATACTTCGCTCATCCCAAAATAAAGATGTAACCGAAAGAAATGAACAAGCTTTTTTAGGAAAACTTTCTAATAAAGACAAGTACTCTCATTTAAAAGCACTTGGTTTTGTTAACAAAGATGGTTCCTCTAACTTTCCAGAATTTAAATACAATTCTTTTGGTTACAGAAGTGATGAATTTAGTTCAGACAAAGGAATAATTACTTTAGGGTGTAGTGATACTTTTGGAGTTGATCAAAGACTAGAAAAAACCTGGAGTTACTTAGTGTCTAAAAAAGTAGGAGGTAAACTTTATAACTTAGCAATTCCAGGAGCATCCCCAGAATCTAATTACATGGATTTTAGACACTATGCATACATGTTCGGCAAAGGTACTAAAGTGTTTTGGCTTATACCTGGTGTTAATAGGATGACGGTTCATGGAGATAATTTTCATATAAATGTTAATATTAAAATAATTGAGGACATTAAGAAAATGGGTGTACACATCCGCAACCCTTTATCAGAGTACCAGCTAGATGTTCTCTCAAACTACTACTTAGAGTTCTATAACAATATTACAAACACTATAACAAAGTTACAGTCGTTAATAGATGCAGTAAAAGGTATATGTTTTGAATATGGATTTGAACTTTATTTATACGGTAATCCTATGTTCTACAGTGAAGAAGAAAAACTTCCTTTAGTGAAAGCTAAAATAAATGGATACCCAGACACAGCTGCAGACTTAAAACACCTAGGGGTTGCTTACCAGAAATTTGTAGCAGATAAATTTATAGAAATGTTATAAGAAATTTGTTACTCTGAAATAAAATGACTATATTTAGATATAAATAATAATAAAGGTTATGAGTGAAAAAAGAGGTCATTTAGTAAAAATGCATTATGATTTCGATACTGCAGCAGTGTTAGAGGTATGGATGCCTAAACTTAATGGATGGTATAGAGTTACTTCTAGAGAGTTTAGATCGTTTGATGGTAAGCGTAGACTTACAAAACCTATAAAACCTCAAGGTAGAGGAGAAATTTATAGTGTTCCTATGAAAACCGAGGAGTACCATGGACCTGTTTTTATGTGGGGTACCAATAACTACGTACCTTATAAAGGAACTCATACGTTTGTTGAAAGTGATACTTCTGTGTATTTTAAGAAACAATACGAACAACACCAGTCAGGTAGTAAAGTAAAATATTAATGGTCAAGTTACATTTTAATACCACAGATGAATTTGAAGGACTATTTAAACGGAAGACTTTATCTGTTACTAGGAGTATTATTCAAGGAATAGAAAAAGCAGTTCAAAATAGGAAAAAAACAGCCCCCCTTTTTGAGATTACTTTTGAAGAGGTAGATATGATGTATGAAATCTCTCTTCCTCAAAGCCAATGGCAATTCGCATTAGAAAACTGTTTGGAGCATTTACACACTGAGGATTTAGCTGATGAACAAATAGATTGTTGGAAGTTATTGGAGGCAATAAAAGTTAGTTAATTGGTTGGTAGTTACAACTTTTTTGACTATATTTAGATATAAATTAAAAGGTTATATATGAAAGACGTTATGTTATCATTCGGAAAAGGTTTAGATTCTTACCTAACAAAAGAACAAATTAGAAAATCAGCTCCTCTTATCTTTGCTGATGCTCCTACTAACCCAGATGTTAGTAACAAGTACCTATTTGTTAACACTGAAACTATTATTGATGATTTAGAAAAGTTAGGATGGCTACCAGTTCAAGCAGCTCAAAGAAAAACTAGAAAGAAAGAAGGAACTATTTTTTCTAAACATATGGTTGCTTTCCAGAACCCAGACATTATGATTACCTCTCAGGATGGTGATGATGCTTATCCTAGAATCTTATTAACTAATAGTCATGATGGGATGCAAGCATTTAAATTCTCAGTCGGTATTTTTAGATTAGTTTGTTCAAATGGTTTAGTAGTTGCTGATGAACAGTTTAGTGACTTTAAAATTAAACATAAAGGATACTCTTTTGAGGAACTTAGAAATGTAGTTCGTCAAGCTGTAGAAGATCTTCCTAATAGAGTTCAAATAATGAACGATATGAAAAACAGAATTTTAACTGAAACTGAAAAAAGAAAACTAGCTATTGACGCTATGTTAATCAGAGCCGGTGTTAATACGTTACAGTATGATGAAGAGACTATCGATGAAATCTTAGAACCTAAACGTAAGGCTGATAAAGGAGATGATCTTTGGAGAGTATTCAATGTTATTCAAGAGAAAGTTACTCAAGGAGAGTTTCATGCTGCTCTAAAAGGAGCTAAAGTTCGTAAAGTTCGTAAGATTAAATCTTTCGAAAAGGATATGAAAGTAAATAAAGAATTATTCAAACTTGCAACAGCATTGGTATGATTTCAGATTTAATAGAAAAATGTGTAAGCTGTGGGGAGGAAACTCCCTACAAGTTCTCTGATAGTATATTTATTAGAAACTACTATGTAGAAGGAGCAGGTCAGTTATGTCAGTCTTGCTGGAATTCTACTTATAATTAATTTTTTTTATGGCATGTGGTTGTGGTAGATCCGAAGACGGATGTAGAGGTTGGCACGCACTAACCGAAGAAGAGTATCAAATAGAACTTGAAGCTTATAAACAAGAAAAGGAAGGTAACTATAAGGTTACAGAAGTAGAACACTATACCGATACTCTTTTTAAGTTTAAATTAACTAAGCCGTCTGACTTTGATTTTAAAGCCGGACAGTTTACTATGATTAGTGTAGAGGATGCTCCTAAGAGAGCTTATAGTATGACGTCTGGTCCGGAAGATGAGTTTTTAGAGTTCTTTAGCATAAAGGTTCCTAACGGGCCTCTAACAAGTAAGCTACAGAAGATACAGCCAGGAGACTTTGTAAGTGTTAGTAATAAAGCAACAGGTACTCTTATTATTGATAACCTAACTGAAGGAGATAACTTATGGTTACTAGCTACAGGAACAGGAATCGCTCCTTTCATTAGTATGTTATGTGATGATAGAACTTATGATAGGTTTAGAAATATACACGTTATATGGTCTGTCAGAGAAAAAGAAGAATTAAATGCATTTCATGATTGGTTAGGTGCGATTAACATTGACTACATTCCAATTGTGACTAGAGATGATAGATGGACCGGTATAGATGTAAGGATGACATCTTTAATTGAAAAAGGCATTCTTATGGGAGATGCAATCCCAGTAAATGATAAAGTAATGGTTTGCGGTAATATGGATTTTAACAAGGAAATAAAGACCATTCTTGAAAAAAACGGATGGGAGGAAGGATCTAACAGAGAAAAAGGTTCTTTTGTTTTGGAAAAGGCCTTTGTAGGATAAAATAAAAGGTCAAATAAAGAGATTTATTAGACGTACACGATATTTATATTAAAATTAGTATACTAAATTGACACTCATATAATGAAAGGAACATTATTTTCAGCTGACTTTGTTCAAGACTCCGACGGGAATCTTAAACTTTTAGAATTTAATACCGACACAGGATTTTATTCAAGTGCTCTTACGCATTTTGATTACTCTGGTCTTTATAACATCATATCTTCAAGTAACATTGTAGACTTTCATGTTATTAGCAAAGGATTTCAAGATAAATTTGTAACACAACTTTCTCAAAGTTTAGCAACTCAAGGAGTTATCTCAACATTCACAAACACGGTTGAGGAAGATTACGCTCTATACCCTACTGTGGTTACAGATGCTGCAGACAAATTTATTCTTCGTCTTGCATATGATGAATCAACAGTTTTTGACTCAACCTACTGTAAAGACAATAGTGAAATTTTTAAATTATTTCACGATAATTCTAATTCTGGTTCTGTTGCAGAAATTTACCACTCTTCTTCTGATGGTATTTACGATAGTTTAAGAAGAGAAGCAAACAGTGCGACTGCTCCAGACCTTGTATTGAAAAGAACACAAAGTTCAGATTCAAAAGTTGGATTTATAAAAGTACAAGGAACAGGTTCTGCTGCTGAAAATATTGGTAATTTTATAACTTCAGTAGGAAGTGACCACTTTGTTACAAACTACTACGATTCATCAGAAAGTTCACAAAGTAGTTACCGTTCTTACAATATAGTTCACGGCTCTGAATTTGATTTAATAAACTTGGCAAATTTGAAAATTCCTGCCATTTTTGAAAAACCTACTTCATTAACCGTATCAGGAAGTAGAGTTGATGATAAACACTTTTATGAATTATCAACTAACTACCCATTTTTCCAACCAAAAGATGGATACGGTGGAATATTTGAAGACGAATACATATCAGATACTAGCGGCAACCCTGTCTTAGTTTCCAGTGCATCAATTGGTACTAGCTACCAGTCGTATTTTGTTTCTGGTTCTCCAGATTCTGATTTAGTATCGGTATTTAGCGATTGGACATTTGATGGGTCATCAGTACCTTCTGGTTCTTATGTTACATCATCGGTACTAACTAACTCTGTAAGAAGCACTCTAAATAAAAAATTAGTGAGTAATTTAGTAGTGTCTGGTGGTGCATCTATAAGATTAACAGGTAACCAACACCTTTTAGTGTACGATTCTACTGAAGATCACCTTACATACAAAGAAGCATATCAAATTGACGAGTTAACTGATAGCTTCCTTAAATTGGATGGAACATTGGTTGGAGTTGATTCTAATACCATAGAAATATTAGAAGATGAACACTATGCATATCTTTTAGATATGGAGGAAGTTGATACATACATTGTTAATGAATCAGGTATAAACATTAAAGTAGTTGCTCACAACGCATGTTTTCCAGCTGGTACAAAAATCACTCTTGTAGGTGGAGGGCATAAGAATATCGAGGAAATTGAACCTGGATTTGAAGTAGTTTCATATGATGTTACTAAAGGAGAATTTACTACTGCAAGAGTTGAAGAACTTAAATCATCTACACAGGAAGGTTTATTAGAAATTAAAACTGAAACTGGAGAGGAAATTAAGGCTACATTAGGACATAAAATGTACACCGTACAAGGTTGGAGAGATGCTAGAGATCTTCGAGTAGGAGACTACCTTTTAAATTCTTTAGGACATTCTACTGCAATTGTTAGTATTGATAAACATGAAGGAGAGTTTAAGGTTTACCACCTTATGAATGTAGGTACAGAACACACCTATTTTGCTAATGACTTATTAGTTCACAACTATAGTATGGCTAGTTATTGTTTTGTTGATGGTACAGAGGTTACCTTAGCAAGTGGTGATGTTAAAAACATTGAAGATATTAAGCAAGGTGATGAAGTACTTACCCTTAATGAAACAACCGGAGAACAAGAAAGTAAAGTAGTTTACGGTATTCTGACTCCAAAACATAATGATTTAGTAACATACACCTTAGAAGACGGAACAGTAATTACATCTACTTATGACCACCCCTATTATGTAGACGGATTAGAATTAAAATCATTCAACCCAGTAAAAACAAATTCTCTATATAATATTGGTAGAGAAGTTGGTAAGATAGAAAAAGGTGACGTTCTTATTAAAGCAGATGGTTCAAAATCAGCTATTGTTGAAATAGATGCTGAATTAAAAGAAAACAATGTTCAGACTACTATTATTAGAGTCGTTGACAATTTTAACTTTTACGCTAACGGAATTTTAGTACACAATAAATAATAACTATGGCAACAGTATATAAATCAACAACTTATAAAACAGTAAATACTAGAACTCTACAAACTGCAGATGCAGCAAAATCTAGTGCTATATCTACTACTCTAACTAATTTTTTTAATTACTTTAAGACTAGACACCTTTCGTAAACTCTTCATTAAATGTTATTGTCAAAAGTAGAATGTGAGTATATTCTATCTTTTTGGGACGAAAGTGAAAGTATTGCTAGTACCAAGTATTTAGAAGAAAAGATAGACGAATTTAATACCATTAGGTTTAGAACTAAGGTAAAAGGTAGGTATTTAGATACTGCTAATTCACTATTGCGAGAGTTTTTAACTGATAAACTATCTACAATTGGTATAATAAACCTCCCTGCATATGTAAAAATAGCAAGATATTCGGAGGGTGATTATTTTGAACCTCATCATGATTTTAACTTTTACGGAAAGGGTGCAATGTACAAAACCCTAGTAGTTCAATTATCTGATGAAAATGATTACGAAGGAGGAACCCTGTATGTAAATGATGTTCCCCAAACTAGAACACAAGGTGACTACTCACTATTTTTAAGTAAGGAGATACATGAGGTTAAGCTGATTACCAAAGGAACCAGATACAGTTTAACTTACTTTCTATCGGAAAGCAATTTCGTTCCGCAAAAATCATTTATATGAGAGTTTTACTAGTATGTGTTCCTCGTACAGGATCTAACTCTTTTCTAAAAGCATTATCAAAAGCATTAAACATACATCACATAAGTATTCCAGACAGTTTTAACTTAAGGAAAAACAAAGCACTTATTGATTCTACTGTTAGAAAAGAAAGCATAATATTTAGAATTAGCCCCATTCATAATGTAGGTTATAATTTAGATAAGTTTTGTTTATTATTTGATAAAGTTATACTTCTATCTAGACTTAATGATGAAGAGCACTACAAAAGTTTAATTAACCTGTACTATAAAGAAAATATTTTAGGGTTTGGCACTAATGGAGTGTATAATTTTAATGATATTCCCACCCCTATTATAACCCAGATAGAAAAGGTTTTTAACTATGAGGAAATAGTAGTTCAAAAAAAACAAATAGAGAATTTAGGTTTAATTCTTAACCAAAAAGTACTATACTATGAAGAGATATTTTACTCAGATATTGGGTTAAGATACTTACAGTCTACTTTTGATACATTTGATTCGGAAAAATACAAACTTTACCTTAACCAAACAACCAAACTTAGTATCACTAGAGATAAATCTTTTATATGAAACGGCTCCAGGAACAAAAGCTAACATTTGAAGGTAGTGAGGCTATTTACGATGAATATGGAGATCCAATAATGATGGATTGGGAAACTGAGTGGATGAAAGAATCTGCTAAAATAATCTGCTCCAAAGGTGGAAGTATTTTAAACATCGGATATGGATTAGGCATTTTAGATTCGTTTATTCAAACATACCCTATCTCACAACATACAATTTGTGAACCACACCCAGACATCCTGAAAAAAATGATTATTGACGGTTGGGTTTATAGGCCAAACGTAACTGTTCTTCCTGGAAGATGGCAAGATGTTTTGACGATTGATAATGTAGGCCCTTTTGATGCTATATATTTTGATGCCTATTATATTTTAGATAACGCAGCTGCTGTAGGTGAAGGATTTATAGAAGAATTTATACCCTTACTCCCTAAACTACTTAAGAAAGATGGTATATTTTCTTTTTGGCCTGGACCTATTTTTGAATCTCCAAGAGCAGTATTCATTCAATTTAGAAATAATTTAGTCGGAGCTCTACAACCTACATTTCAAATTGAAAAAAAACACTTTGAGTTTAGTGATACCGTCTTAAATAAAAAAAGATTTAAGCTATATAATTATAAAACTTTTACTATTCCGATTATTACATATAGAGATGTTCCTCTAGAAAAACCTATGTTTTAGTTGTTTCCCGTTGTAATTATGACTATATTTAGAGATATAAATTATTAAACAAAAGGTTATGACTAAATCATTTTACATTCTTAAATCTAAAATTCCAACTTCTTTTTACGACTTTATCATCGACGGACAAAACATCCGCATCGGTGACTTAATCTACACAAAACTTGAAAAACGTCCTCCTAACCGTCGTCCAATCAGACGTCTAAAAAGTCTTAATTCTGACGAATTAATTACCATCTATGGCTAATACCTTAGATATTGACTATAAAAACCTCCTCTTTGACGTTATAGAGATGGGGGTTGGTAAAAATGATAGAACAGGTACAGGCACTCGTTCAATCTTTGGAGCTACAATCAGACACAAGATGTCAGACGGTTTTCCTATCTTAACTACTAAGAAGGTAGCTTTTAATACTATGGTTACTGAACTTAAATGGTTCTTAAAAGGAGACACTAACATTAGGTATTTAGTTGATAATGGTTGTAATATTTGGAATGGTGATGCTTATAAGAACTATTGTATGAAACAAGTTCCTCACGACCATTTTGAAACTGAGGAAGAGTTTATAGAACTTATTAAAACTAATGATGAGTTTGCCAATAAGTGGGGTGAGTTAGGACCTGTATATGGTAAGCAATGGAGAGATGTTAATGGAATAGATCAACTAGAAAACCTTATAACTGGTCTCATATCTAATCCAGATAGCAGAAGACATTTAGTTGATTCATGGAATCCAGAGCAGTTAAACTTAATGACTTTACCTCCTTGCCATTATTCTTTTCAATGTTATGTAGCCAATGGTAAGCTCTCTCTGATGTGGAATCAAAGAAGTGCTGACCTATTCTTAGGTGTACCATTTAACATTAGTAGTTACGGTCTATTACTGTTGTTACTATGTGCAGAGACTAATTATGAACCTGGAGACCTTATAGGTAACTTCGGTGATTTACACCTCTACAGTAATCATTTGGAGCAGGCAATGGAACAGACCTGTAGAGATGGATATGATCTTCCGGAAATAGATTTGGTATGTTATGATATCTATCGAGGAGATTTTGATGCTAAGTTAGTTAATTACAAATCACATCCTTCTATTAAGGCTCCTCTTAGTAATTAATTCTATTTATTTAAAAGTCTAAATGCACACCACAAGTAGATGGTCTGATGTTTTTGAGAATAAAACTAATGGACAAATTGGTAAGTTTCAAGTACATGTTGAAGCATCTACTAGATGTAATTCAAGATGTGTGCTTTGCCCCAGGTTTGTAGATTTTACTCCTACAACCAATCCTAATTTAGTTTTAGATGAAATAAAATTAGATAAGTTTGTTAAGTGGTTTCCTCCTGAAACCTTGAAGTTTGCTCATCAATTTCATTTTTGTGGTAATTATGGTGATCCTATTTCATGTGTGGATCTTGATAAAGTTATTGAGTATTTAGCAGTTAATAACGTACCTAACATTATTGTTAGAACAAATGGAGGAGTTAGAAATACTAGTTTTTGGACCAATATGGCCAAGCACCTTAATTCTCCTAATAGGTACGTAGTATTTAGTGTTGACGGATTAGAAGATACCAACCACTTGTACAGAAGAGAGGTAAGATGGAAAAACGTTGTTAAAAATATACAAACTTTTAATTCTAACGGTGGATATAGTAAGCAAGATTTTTTGGTATTCAAACATAATGAACATCAATTAGAACAAGTTGAAAAATTTGCTTCTGAAATAGGTATAAAAGAAATTTCATTTAAACAAGCTTTCGGTTTTGATAATGAGTTAGGCAAATTCTATAACCCAGTACCTGCTTTAGATTCACAAGGTAATTTAACCCATTGGTTAGAAAAACCAGATTACCACAAAAGAAAGGATTTTACAGATAAATCTGTAGACAAGGATCGAATCTTAAGACAGGCTCAAAAAACGGTAAAGTTATTTAACAGTGACTATGAAAAGTACGAATCTCATATTGAAAATAGTGTCCCTCCTTTTATTAACAATTTAGAAGAGAACATAATACAATGTAGAGCAATAGATTTTCCTGGCACATCTAATTATAGAGAGTTTTATTTAAACCCAGAGGGTACAGTATCACCATGTTGTTTTATGGGATTTTTACCTCATTCAAAATTTCCTACAGAGGATAAACAAACTAGAGAGAATTTAAAACCGTACTCTGATTTGGACCTCAACCAAAATGATCTAAGATCAATTTTTAAAGTATTAGATAATAAAATAGCAGACAAGTGGAATAAGAAACATTCTGAAGGTAGAAGTTACACTTGTTCAAAAGTTTGTGGTCAACGAGATACCAGTATTAGATCATTGAAAGAACATACAGTAAAAAGTTTGTAGTCTTATTATTTTTTACTATATTGTAATATAAAAATAAAGGTTATGTTAGTTAAAGATTACATCGAGAATGGATTTAAGTATGTAGGACTTCTTTCTAAGTCGTCTACTAGTTCCAAAAAGCACAAAACAGACATTAAATGGACTGATGATTTTTACCCAGAAGGCAGGATGGGTGTGTATATCATTGCAGTTGATGATGAGGTTCTTAAAATAGGGGAAACTCAAAACATGCGTGATAGATTTAGTTGTTATGAAAGTCATACTGGTCAGACAAATGTTATGGTTAGAGAAAATATGGAATGGGAAAATGTTTATCCTATACTTTTTCTTGAATGCCCTTCTTTTGAGGTTACCTTTGGAGGAGTAAAAGTACCTACGGGAATCAACTACAGAATTCTAGAGAAAAAACTCATAGAGCAATATGTAGGTAGTACCGGTTCCCTTCCTAAATGGAACAAAGGAATACAGTAAAAAGTTTGTTACTCTGAGGAATTATGCCTATATTTAGATATGTTTAAGTTAAAAGGTTATATTAAGTCCGAGGTAGAGAATTTAGCTAAATCTAATATGATTTCTCTTACGGCAGATAGAATTGAAGCTATAGTAGATTCTATACTATTTGATTGGAATGAGATTGGCGATCCTTATGCCGATTTAGAAGCTTTAATTACTTGGAATTTAGATCAAAATTTATCTCATGCGTAATAATAAGAAAAGATATTTAGTGACTGTGGACATGTATGTCTATGCTGAGAATGATTATATGGCTCGTAAAAGAGCTCATAAGATGGCTGAGTCTATAGATAAGTACGATCGTAGACCTGTTGTAACTGAGATAGGTGAGCAACCTTTTGCTTCTATGCATTACCGTAAGCTAGAAGATATTAGTAGACCTGCAGAAAAAGTTAAAGATGAACCATTACCATTCTAATGAAGTGTTGTAAATGTTCTGAGGAAATAAACCCTCTTAGGTTAAAAGCTTTACCTGATACTAAAGTATGTGTAAAGTGTTCAACGACTAGTGCTTGGTATGTTAGAAATATTATTTCAGGAAAGACTGAGTATGCAGAGACTGAGATAATAAAAGATAGCTCTGCTGCTTCTACTATTAGAAAGATGGATCAGAGATTAGGTTGGGGTAGTAATTTATATAAAGGATAGATATGGCAGATATTACAATGTGTTCCGGAGACGGATGTAGTACTAAAGAGAGTTGTTATAGATTTAAAGCTCCAGTTAATGAGTTTAGACAATCTTACTTTATGGGTGTACCTGGTAAAGATGAATCATGTAAATACTATTGGAATAGATGAAAGAAAAAGAACTAATAGCTTTAGGGTTTAAAAGAGAAGATGTTAATGAAGACGGCTACTCTTTTTATTACTACACTTACGATTTTAAAGAGGATTTATGTTTAATATCTACTGATGATGGAGAGGCTAAAAAAGAAGGATTGTTTGTATATTTTTTCGATCACGATCACATTTGGTTTAGTAACCCAGAAGACTTAAAAACTCTTATAGATTTAATAAAAAGAAATACTGTAAGGTAATATGGCACTTTGGGAAGTAAATAACGGTAAGAAAACAGTAATAATGTTCTCAGAAGGAGCTTTAGGCATTTCTAACCCTCCTCCATACTTATCTGTTAGAAGAAAGTTTTATACTGTACCTTATTCTAATGTAGGTAAAGGAGGATTTATTGAACAAGATGGTAAAAAGTTTCATACTCCATCTTGGATAGAGGTACATCCACAAGCTTCATTTAACGATATTATAGTTGAAAAAAAACCTTTTGATGAATTGTTTGTTGAACCTGAAAAGTGGCAATTTAAAAGTGCTTCTTCTGATAAACTATATACTGTTAAAAAAAATAGAAGTGGTAAGCTTAGCTGTGACTGCTGGGGTTACATAGCTCATAAAAAATGTAAACATATTAAAGAAGTTGAAAACTATGTATGATACATATTACGGAGACTATTGGAAAATTTATCTAGATAGATTAACCGATAGAGATTCAAAACAGCATATTGCTCTTAAACCAGGTCATACAAAGTTTAAAGATGCAGAAGATAGAATGAAATATAATCATGAGGCTTTCTTAAAAGGTATCGAAAAGGATAGTTTTCTCAACCATCATGATGTGAAATGTATTTGGTCTATTACAGTAGATAGTTTGTGGAAGAGAGAATATCTAGAAAGCTTTATGCTTAATTGGTTTGGAGAGCAAAAGAAATTAGGGTACTGGACATCTGGAGCTAGTGAAGTAAGAGAATATGATCAAATTAAAGTAAATAAGTGGTTAAGTAAACCTAAAGAAAGAATACAAACCTGGTTAGAAGAAGAATATCGTGCAAACATTTTTACCTTATAGAAACTTTAAAAAATCTCTTGAAAGCTTAGACGATAAACGTTTAGGTAAACAAAGAGTAGAAACTTATCAGATTCTAAACAATCTGTTAGGACGTCCAAAGAAGGACGGTACTCCATATAAAGGCTGGACTAATCATCCTTGCTGTGTAATGTGGAGAGGTTATGAAGATGCTCTTAAGTTATATCTTAACGAGAGTATTAACGTATGGATTGCTAGAGGTAAAAATAACACTATGAAGTATGAAGAGATAGATGTGTTTAGATTAAAAATGCCTTGGTGGTTAGGCTTTGAAGACTTACATGCTTCTCATAGATCTAACTTACTTAGAAAAGATTACGATTACTACAGCAAGCATGGTTGGACAGACAATCCAGATGATCCATATGTTTGGCATGATAAAGAGAATAAATGGTATAAACAAATGGTAGGCATTCCTAAAAAGATTTATTATGATCAAGAGAGAGTACACTCCAATAACCGTAGCTTACAAAAAGAAGTACGGTAACAAGGTTTACGTTAAAGAGTTTTTAAACGAACGATGCCCAGATACTTTAATCACTAAGGCTTCTAATAAACTACCTAAAGACTGTGAGATATTAGACATTGGTGTTGGTAAAAGTTTTTTTGCAGCATATACAAAAAAGTACTGTAAATAGTTGTTACTTTGAGTAAAAAGATCTATATTAAGGTATAGTAAAACAATAAAGGTTATGACACGAGTAGAAATTTTAAACATTAGATTAGGTCAGTTGAGCGATAGTTTAGAGACTATTGAAAATCGTAGAAAAGCCCTATGGTACAGACGCAAACAAGAGCTTTCCAGAGTTCTTGATAAATACTTTTATGTATCTGATGATAAGTACTATGTAGAAACAGATGATACTAGAGCTTACTTATGTGAAACAGCAAAAGGTAGACATTGGGAACTAATGACTTTCTCAATCGAAGAGAAATGGAGTAGAGAAGAAGATAAAGACAGAGGTGAAAGCGTAAGGATAAGTAGCAATGGTTTTAGATATGAAAATCTTTCTCAAGACATCTTAGATAAAACTCAAGCTAGATTTGAATTTATGCAATGTGCTGTTGATCATCAAGATGATATTCTAGCTGAATGGAATTCTGTGAGTGACAAATATGATAAGTTGATTGATACTTTCTACCCAAAGGAAAGAGAGTTAAGAAAAGCTTATGATAGTCAAGCTAAAGATATCAGAGAGTTAGAAGAAGAAGCTATGATAGTCAAACTTACCTCAGATGGTGTTGAGTTTACTAAAGATAAAAGAGGTAACTTACCTGAGTTAAAAGTTAAATGGGACTGGACTCTTAGAAATGTAGCCGGTCTTAAAGTTACCCGAACTTCCTCTTCTGGTAAATCAGCTGATATAGTAATTACTCAGAAGTTTAGAGATTGGAACTCAGACGGTGTTGAAGTTAGAGAGCAATTTGTTGAGAAAGTAAGAATGGATAAAGTCAAAAGTCTACTTCGAAACAACGAAGAATTAATTAAGTAATGGGAGTAAACGTTTTTGCAGCATATAGGAAAGCACATAGAGTGATAGATTCTTGTCAGAACATAGTACATTTAAATACTGCTAGAAGGTACTGTAATTTGTTTTTTGAGTCACAAAGTAAACCTTTAAAAAAGAATAGATACAACTTTACAGAGTATGTTACCAGTGATTTGGTTGCTGAGATGTATGAAAGGTTACTATTTAAATTAGTAGACAAAGAGACATCATTCGAAAGAACCTAGAGTGCTTTTTAAATACAAAAATAACATAGCAATTCATGCTCCTACAAGATGCGGTTCAACATCTATGGCGGTTTATTTAGGTTTTGACCCAGATAAAGAAGATATTCCTGAATCAGAGATAATATTTCCTTCTGCAGATTGTAAGTATAATGTTTTAGTTTTAAGAAACCCTTATGCTAGATTACAGTCAGCAATATCATATAGTGACCACGTAGCCCATAGTAATTCAGAAAAGATACCTTATGGTGATTACGGAACATATGTGGAGTGGGTGTTGAGTCATTCAAATTTATTTTTTAATCGTTTAAGAAAGACAGCTAACCCTAGATTTTACTATATAGACTTTAATAGACTTGGTGAGTATATTCCAAGAAGTAAATCAACTAAATCATTTTACATAGAAGACGAAGGTTGGAAAGATAAGTACTCTGAGTTTTTCTCTAAAGAACAATTACAGCAAGAGTATGGTGGTTATTGCCACATAAAAGAAAACTGGAGAGAACTTGAGCCTCATACATGGAGAGTTCTTACTAAGTCTCTTAGTAATGTGAAAGTAACAGCGTTGAAGTGAGGGTGTGTTTTTTCTTTCGGCACGGCGCAAATTTTGAATAGTTTATGAAGATTCTAATATTAGGCTTACCTCGTAGCGGTACAACATCTTTAATTAAAGGTATTCAGAAGCAGAAGTATCATGCTATTATCGAACCTTTTAATGGTGGGTTACAAAATGCAGTTGAAAGAGAGTATCCTTTAGATGATTTTGACGTACATAATAACTTAGTTGTAAAGAGTATTATTAACCAAAAACCTATTAATTACTCAGGTCATTGGCATGACTTTAATCTTGAGTTTATACCCTTATTTGATAAGCTCATCTTTTTAGATAGAAGAGACTTTGATAGTCATTATAGTAGTGTTGTCAATCTATGGTATAGGATATCAAGAGATGAAACAACGATGCAGGCTTGGGCAGATGAAGATGTACCATTAGACTTTATAAAAGGTTATGAGTTAGGAGGAGGTAAAGATAAGTTGTACAAAGAGAAAGAAAGCTTTAGACAGTTACTATCAAAGATTGGTCAAAGTGATAACATCATCTACTATGAAGATTTATATGGTTCAGATAGAGATAAGTCATTACAGATTATAAATGATTTAAATCTTAAAGACATAGATAGTATAAAGTTAAATGAGTATTTAGATCCATCTAACAAACTATATAGAGGTAATAAAAGACAGTTACTATAATGAGCACTCTTAGATTTGAACCTATACTAACTCCTAGACAGGTCATTGAAGCAGGAGCTTTTGGTGGTAACTACTTTGGTGTTGATGTAGGAGCAAACTTAGATGCTTACAAAGAGGTATTTGATTATCATTTCAAAGGTTTAGATACAAGCTTATACTTAGGAGAGACCTATAAGCCAAAGCTTAATGCATTCAAGATAAGAAGCGGTATGCCGTATGAGTATTGGGTAGAGCAAGGATGGATGCATCAAAGAGATCCATACGGGTGGTTTGAATGGTGGTGTAAGTATAGTATGGGCCTCAGAGGTGAAGATGATGATAGACAGATAAGTAGATGGCAGAACTTTGCCGGTAGAACAGGCAGATGGAGACATAACATATATAAGAAGATATATGATAGCGGTGATTGGACGATAGGTAAGAGAGTACAACAGAGCTTACTACATTGGGGTTATGCCGTTAATGAAGAGGACTTCGCCGATTGGAAGATGATGAACAACAAGCAGTGAGAGTGTGGGGGGGTGTTTTTTCTTTCTTACCCGAAGGGGTCACGCGCAATCTCCTACCATCCTCTAACCAAGGAGGCATAAGAGGCAGTACTGGGGTAGTATATTATAATGAGCTAAAGCTCATCTCTGAGGTAATGTAGACTTTGACTACTACTACACTATATGATACTATATGACCTATAGAGAGAGATAAGGTAATAACGTTAGATAAGCTCTTACAACCGTTTAATCACTCTATTGTCTACCAATTAATATATAAGTATATAAAGATATATGTATATGAGTATATAGTACACGTTTTATGGTATGTAAGTCATATGTTTTATAGTAGGTAATGTGTAAGCAATTGAGAGGTAGAGTAAGGTCCGGCCACCCCCCTCTTCTGTTTTTCCTATATAAGGCGTAAAATACCCATAGGAATAGTTGGTAGTTAGAGAAATTATGCCTATATTAAGGT
>Ga0208427_1000256_pt1 | contig 22997 bp, 25 predicted proteins | sample DEB08_DNA_FD_184532 | JGI IMG/M metagenome (GOLD analysis project Ga0208427, IMG submission 184532) | Aqueous microbial communities from the Delaware River and Bay under freshwater to marine salinity gradient to study organic matter... | ecosystem: Environmental > Aquatic > Marine > Coastal ...
CCAACCTGCTGGGATCATTGACCGACTCAATCCTGTTCCCAGTGCTAGCATTCGGAGGATTCCCCGTTTGGATCATTGCAGGACAGTTTGCAGCAAAACTGCTGGGTGGATTCATCTGGAGTCTGGGAATCAACAAACTCCGCACAGCAGAATGATTCACTATCACGGGACGAGAATTGCCGCGAGTGATGATCAGGTCACAAGGATTTTGAAGTCCAGACATGCCTGTGTGTCCTATGCGGATCTGTCACAGTTGTCAATTGTGCAAGAGGTTTGTCAGTCGTGGATGCTGGACAATGGGGCCTACAGTTTCTGGAACTCTGGCAAGACCACAGACTGGGAAGACTACTACAAGTTTGTCAGTGATCTGAAGGACCCGTGCTGTGATTTCTGGATCATTCCCGATGTGATTGATGGGACAGAAGATGAGAACAATGAATTGATTGAGAACTGTCCGTTGCCTGGAGGGACTCCAGTTTGGCATTTCAACGAATCACTGCAGAAGTTGGAGTGGTTGGCAGAACAATTTGAGAGAGTTTGTATTGGGACAACGGCAGGTTTGTCCCCAAATTCAGAGAATTATTGGGTTCGACTGCACCAGGCCCTTGACCGCATCACAGACAAGGACGGGAAGACTGCAATCAAACTACATGGATTACGGGCTTTACATCCAGAAATTTTCTGCAAGGTTCCCTTTGCATCCGCAGACTCTACAGCCGTAGGTCGGAACTTGAGTTTGAGCAGCAACTCCATTTTCAACAACTCCTCAACATTTGACAAATTGAGCATTCATGGCAGAGCAATGGTTTTGATAGATCGGATTGAATCGTTCAATGCTCCGAGGCATTGGGACCGTAATCACTCCAGTGTCCAGCTTGATTTATTCGGAGCACCCTAATGCAACTCAGTGAACTGATCCTGACCTACGAACGGCATCCAGATCTCTTTGTCGAGGACCTCTTGGGCGTGACCCCCCAGGACTGGCAGCGGGAGGTGATGTCTGCCGTGGCAAAGGGACAGCGGAGGTGCAGCATCCGCTCTGGGCATGGAGTCGGAAAATCATCTTGTGCCAGTTGGCTCATGATCTGGTTCCTCCTGACAAGGTATCCGGTAAAGATCGTGGTCACAGCACCAACGGCATCGCAGTTGTTCGATGCTCTCTTTGCAGAGTGCAAGCGCTGGATCAAGGAACTCCCCACCCCAATCAAATCGTTGCTGGAGATGAAGTCCGACCGGATTGAGCTGGGTTCTTCTCCGACCGAGGCATTCATCTCAGCCCGAACGAGCAGATCCGAATCCCCAGAATCCCTGGCAGGAGTCCATGCAGATCATGTGTTGCTGGTGGTCGACGAGGCATCTGGAGTACCGGAGTCGGTCTTTGAGGCAGCCTACGGATCGATGTCTGGGAAGGACGCCACAACAATTTTGCTCGGCAACCCCACCCGATCATCAGGGTATTTCTACGAAACGCACACAAGACTGCGGGACAGTTGGTGGACAAAACAGGTCAGTTGCTTGGATTCTCCCCTGGTCTCTCCAGACTTCATCCAAGAGATGGAACTGAAGTACGGTGCCCAGAGCAACGCGATGAAAGTGCGAGTATATGGTGAGTTTCCAACTGCCGAGGACGACACCCTGATCTCTCTGCATGCAGTCGAGCAGGCATCCAAGCGAGTAGTCGAACAACCGGAGGGAACCCCCGTAGTCTGGGGCCTGGATGTCGCACGGTACGGAGATGATGCGAGTGTCCTCTGCATCCGCCAGGGCAGACACCTCATCGAACTGCACAGCTGGAAGAAACTCTCATTGATGGAACTGTCAGGACGGGTGCTGGATCTCCTGAACAGTGCAGACGAACCTCCAGAGGAGATCCTGGTGGACAGTATCGGATTGGGGGCAGGAGTGCTGGACCGACTGCGGGAACTCGACATCAGTGCCAGAGGGGTGAACGTCTCAGAGAGTCCAGCAATGGCAGACCGATATGCCAATCTCCGTGCAGAACTCTGGGACTTGACGAAGCAATGGTTCAGCGAGGAGGTGCAGATCCCGAATGATGACAGTCTGATTGCAGACCTGACGGCCCCACGATACTCGTTCAATTCATCGGGGAAGATGATCGTGGAATCGAAGGCCGAGACCAAGAAACGTCTGGGCAGATCGACAGACTTTGCAGATTCGTTGGTGCTGACCTTTGCGAGTACAGCAGCAGGCGCATCTGGGCAATACCGGAGGAAGAAGAGAGGCCGCAGAAGGAATGTGGGAGGAGTGGTTTGAGTTCCAACTTTTTCCAACCAAATTCCAACTAAATCCCCCAGTAATTTATACATATATATATAGGAGCAATTGGAATGGTCCTTTCTGACGAGAAACTGATGGAATTGATCCACTCTGGCTACATCCCTTCAGATGTCCATTTGGGGCCCTGTTCTGTGGATCTGACTCTTGCCGAGGACTACCTGGTGCCGCACTTGCCGGAAGATCGTCCCTACCTCACAATTACGGAAGACTACCCCCACAAGTTGGCCCCAGTTGAGACCTTTGTTCTTTACCCACAGAAGTTTGTGTTGGCCTCAACGAATGAACTGATCAAGATTCCAGATCACATGTGCGCAGTCGTGCATGGGAGATCGAGTGTGGGACGTCTGGGCATCCAGGTACAGAATGCAGGTTTCATTGATGCTGGATTCACCGGACAGATCACCCTCGAGCTGGTGAACCAATCCAATGCTCCAGTGTTGCTGAAACCCAACATGCGAATCTGCCAACTGGTGATGCACAATCTACATGGACAGTCGAAGAGACCGTACCGAGGGAAGTACCAGGGACAGGTGGGTCCCACTCCATCGCGGATCAAGGAGGACGAAGAATAACACACATTTAACTTGCATCTCCTGCAAAACCTTGCTGCAGTTTCCGGTAATCTGAGTAATCCGAATTATCTGGAGACAGATGGCAATTACTTACCGAAACGAACGGTTTGCTGGGTACAACAAGGCCAAGCGAACCCCCTCCCATCCAAAGAAATCCCATGCGGTGCTTGCCAAGGAAGGAGACACCGTCCGCTTGATCCGCTTTGGACAGCAGGGAGTCCAGGGTGCAGGGTCCAATCCCAAGACTAAGTCGGAGAAGGCCCGTCGAGCATCCTACTATGCCCGTCACAACGCCCAGGGCAAACCGACCTCCAAACTCTCTGCAAAATACTGGTCGCACAAAACAAAATGGTGAAATGAAACCAGGACTCTACGCAAACATCCACGCAAAGAAAAAGAGAATCGCAGCACAGAAAGCTGCAAAGAAGGCAGGCAAAAATGTGAAAGTGGAGAGAATGCGAAAACCTGGATCTGCAGGCGCACCAACGGCAAAGGCATTCAAACAATCCGCAAAAACGGCAAAGAAGAAATAAATGGCTGAATCCCCCACCCCGATGACTGCAGAAGACCTCAAAGCCTGGATTGCTGGCACGATCCAAGACTCTGTGGACCACATTGACGATGAGGTCTCACCAGTCCGTGCCTCTGCATTCCGGTACTACCTCGGTGCCCCGTTCTCTGACAGTGGAGACTCACCTGCAGAAGAAGATGGCAGATCTCAGGTCGTCAGTCGGGAAGTCCATGATGCTGTACACTCGATGCTCCCCTCTTTGATGCGGGTCTTCTTCAGTCATGACAAATCCTGTGAGTTCATCCCACGAGGACCTGAAGATGTCGCAGGTGCCGCACAAGCCACAGAGTTAGTCAGTTGGTATTTGGAACAGAGCAATGCCTACAGTGTCTTTGCAGATGCCATCAAAGATTGTCTGATCAAGGGCGAAGGCATCATCAAGGTTTGGCACGAGACGCAGTACGACATTCAAACACGAGAACTGCAGGGCTTGGACGAGCTGCAGATCGGTCTGTTTGTGCAGGAAGGATATGAGGTTACGTCAAGCGAAGAGTTGGAAGATGCTCCAGGTTTGTATTCGGTCGTGCTGACGAAGCGAACTCCACGGGGCAAGATCCGGCTGGAGTGTCTTCCACCAGAAGAATTTTTGATCAACAGAACAGCTACCTCCTTGGATGATGCCAAGATCGTCGCGCACCGACAACTGCTGAGAGTCGGAGACCTGGTTGAACTCGGCTACCCCTACGAAACGATCATCGAGTACAAAGGATACGAGGATGATTTTAGATCAAACGAAGAATGGAATCTGAGGCACCCGAACTGGCGGGAAGAGGACGACACCGACAGTGACCCTAGCAATCGATTAGTCCAGTACGTTGAGAGTTTCGTGCGTGTCGATGCCGACGGAGATGGAGTGCCGGAACTGCGGAGGATCTGCACGATCGGCAACGCTCATGAGATCATCATGAACGAACCTGTCGATTCTCACCCTTTCCTCTTGATCCGCAAAGATCCCTTACAGCACACCTGGAGAGGCATGTCTCTCTATGATGAACTCGCAGACATCCAACGGATCAAGAGTGCAGTGATGCGGAACATGCTGGACTCTCTGTCTCTGTCCACCAGGCCAAGGATCTCCTATCTGGAATCTGCTGTGGACTGGGAGGATCTGGCGAATGACGAGGTCGGGGCACTGATTCCAATGCGACAGGCAGGCGCAATCCAGATGCTGGAAATGCCCTTTGTCGGAGCAGCCGCATTCCCTTTGTTGCAGTATTTGGATCAAGTCAAGGAGACCCGCACAGGGATCTCCAAGGCATCCCAAGGTCTTGATGCCGAGCATCTCCAGTCCACCACGAGCATTGCCGTTTCAGCAACACAGAAGGCAGCCCAGGCAAGGTTGGAACTGATCGCCCGAAACATTGCCGAGTCTGGTTTCAAACCGTTGTACAAGAGACTGCTGCAGCTCACCTTGTTGCACATGGACCAACCGACCGTCATGAGACTGCGAGGTGAATTCGTCCAGGTCGATCCCCAGAGTTTTGCAGACTACGATGTGCTGATCACCCTCCCACTGGGACGAGGATCTGAAGAAGAGAGACGCCAAGCACTGCTGGGACTGCTGGAGAAACAGGAGATGCTGATTGCCCAGTACGGACCCATGAATCCGATCGTCGGACCAGAACAGTATTACCAGACTTTGCAACGTCTCTTTGCAGATCAAGGACTGGGTGCCGAGGCAGGATCATACCTCCGTCCTCCACAGCAGATGCAAGCTCTCTTGCAACAACAAATGCAGCAAGTGATTGCACAACAGAACGAAGAACCAAAACCCTCACCAGAGGAGATGCTGGCTCAGGCAGAGATCCAGAGGAAACAGCTCGAGGTTGCCCAACGTGCCGAGGAGATGAAACGAGAGGACGACAGGAAGAGGGACGAGATGGAAGCAGAACTCTTCCTCAAATTGAAGGAACTCTCCTTCAAGTACCAGCAACCGATTGATGCCTCCCCACTGCTGGATGCCCTGACCCGAAACCGTGAGCTGGAACGAGTGGACCAGGTGAGACAACAGCAGTTGTACGAACAGCAGTTCCAGGCACCTCAACCCCCACCAGGACAGATGCCCGCATGAGACCTCAGAGGTACGGATCTAGACGAAGAGCAGTACAACAACAACCAGGTCTGCTGGATGACTGGGAACTGCTGGACTATCTGGGTCTAGTTGCTCCCATGATGCCAACTGCCTTGCTTGGAGATCCTTTCAGTCCAATAGAAGCAATGGCAGGAGAAGACTCTGACATCAAACGATATCAACAGAATTATTTTGATATTACTCAAGGCAATCCTGCTCGGTACAAAGACTTGCCTATCTTTAATCCTGCAGATTATCCAGGGAAGACTATTGCTCCAATCAAGGCAGATTTGACGACTGGAGGGAAGACTTACACAGGGATTGACTCATCTAAGATTGACGATCCTGTCCCGATGATGGGTGGCCCTGAGTATGTGGTTGAACCTGGCAGAGAGTCTTTACTATTCCCTGAAGAGGCAATTGCAAACAGTAAAAGCAACACAACCTCTATGTGGGCATCAAGTCCTAAAAAAGCATTGTTAGGAGGGCAAAGTAAATTACCTCCAACAAAAGGAGGTGCTGACTTTGTGACTGTTCATGCACTTAGTCAGGATGCTCATAAATCTAATCAATCATTGATGGACAGCACATTACGGACTGTTGGTGCATATGTCCGAGATGGACGGATTAGTCCTAATGATATTGTAGAATTGAACAAATTGATCCGAGTCCAAGTGCCAGACTTCCCTGGGTTAGAAGACCCCAGTTCATATGAAAAAACGGGACAGATGACCTTTGACCAACGTGCAAAAATTTTGAACATTTTGGCAAAACCAGGTGCTGAGAAATACAACGTTCCGCCAATTTCAAAAATTTTAAATGAAACTCGAAGTGCGGAATTTCATGGAACTAGAAAGAATCAACCGATGCTTGTCTTGAAACCACATCGAGACGCACAAGGCAACTTGATTCCTTTACGATTAGGTCGAGACACAGAGGCACTGCACAACTCTTACGGTAAGGGGTTCGCAGGCGAGGTCGTTGGACGATTTGCAGCACCCGTTGCTCCAGATGCCTTGTATCCAGATTTTTATCGAGAAAAACGATCTGCAGGTAAACTAGACAAAAATATTGATTGGGAATTGGCCGACAGGTCTCAACCTGTTCAGACGATCAATCAAGAAGTGATCAGTAGAACAAGAGCAACACCTTATCAATATATACGCTCACCACGACAAGCAGAGTTGGCAATTGAGGCAGGTCTAGGAAAATTCCGAGATTCAAAGGCCAAGGTAGATGATGGAGGAGTTTCTCCTGCAGATTTTTCTCGCCAGTTGCGATCTTCTCCAGCATCTGCGGCACTAACACAATATTCAGAGAAGGATCTGAATAAAAAAATAAAATCTGGGGAGATGGAACTTTTCCAATTAGGCAAGGATTCTAAAATTGGATTCGGTCTGCAGTATGGTCAAAGTTATTTAAATGATTACGGTTTTGATTCTCCGGTTTTGTCTTCTGACGATGTGCGGATTGTTTCTGTGTTCAACAACGAACCTGGGGCAAGTGGGGTAGGAGGACCAGGCACAATGTTAAAGGCGTTGTCAAAAGGTGGGAATGTCCTTGATGCCTATGCAGTCCCAACACCAGAGAACCCGTCAGGGTTCCTTCCTAAAGTTTATGAAAAGTTTGGATTTTCTGAAGTTGGCAGAATCCCATTTAGTCGAGAATTTTTCATTGAGGACATGGAGAAAGCTGGAAAAAATGGGAAACAAGCGTATAATGATTTAGTAGAATTTTGGTTAAGCACTGGCTGGAATCCCACAATGGGAGAACCAGACATTGTGATCATGAAATATACTGGAGATCCAGATGTTAGATCAAACCCAGTCCGAGAATTTTTTGAACAGGGTCGTCTCGGTGTTAGGTCTGGAAGAACAAGGATCAACACCGCAGCAGTGGCGAGTGTTGGTGGACGAGTTGGAGGATTTGCTGGAGACACGGTCACCGGATCAAATATCCGACCAGATGATCCAAGGATCATGGAAGGTCGCAACCCACCTGCATCCCGTGGACGGTTCCCTGCGTTATTAGATGAGATCATTAACCTCTCCAATCAAGATGTTTACAATCTTGGCCTAGATAAGTACGACGTTAAAGCCCTTAGAAACAAATTAACTTCCTTGCTTTTTTAACTAAAAAGGCAGGGATTTTTGCGTTCAAAATTTAAGGAACCCATGCCCAACCCGATGAAATTCAAACCCTGTCCCACCTGCCCAGCACCAAAGGTCTGTGCAAAACTCGGCAGGTGTATCAAACAACAGAAAGGCAGAAGATGAGTGACCCTACAATACGCATAGGTGATGCTGCCAAGAAAATCCTGCAGGAAGATGCCGTGAGGCAAGCATTTGACGATCTCAAGTCTGGCCTAGTCCAGCAATGGATTTCCGGTAAGACTGCAGAAGATCGAGAGCACTGCTGGTATGCGTATCATGCCGCAACCAACCTGCAGAACGAACTGAACGCCCAGGTCCAGCGGAGTATCCGCAGGAAGAAACAAACCAAAACAGAGGAGTGATTTAGATGAGTGAATATGCGGATTCCGTGAATGTCCCAGCAGAGACTGACGGAGCACCCCAGACCCCTGATATGTTGGTAGCTGACAAGTTCGATGATTTACTTGGCACTCGACCAAACCCGCAGACCGAAGAAGTTGACGAACCTCAAGACGAGTACGAAGACGATGTACAAGACACACAAGAAGAAGAACAAGAAGAAGTAGAGGTCCAAGCAGAACCTGAACTCTACAAAGTAATCATTGATGGGGAGGAGGTCGAGGTCTCCCTCGATGAGCTGCAGAAGGGATACAGCAGACAGAGTGACTATACCCGCAAGACCCAGCAACTCGCACAGCAAAGAAAAGAGGCCGAGGCACTGCAACAGGACTATGCTCAACGGGTTCAGCAACTCAATCAGTTTGCCCAACAGATTCAGCAGCAACCGGACATCCCAGAACCTGCTTGGACTGCAGATCCACAAGCCTGGGAACGTCTGCGACACGAAGATCCAGTTCAGTTTGTGCTTGAAAAGGATGCAGCACGGGACCGACAGTTGGCACGACAGGAACGTGCCCAGCAGATGCAGTACCTGCAATCAGAACAACAGCAGTTGCAACAGCAACAGTTTGCCCAGCATCTCGAAACCGAACGACAGAATCTGTTGGAGTTGATTCCAGCATGGACCGATAAAGAGACCGCAAAGACCGAGAAGGCCGAGATCCGTAAGTTTGCTCAAGAGAAATTTGGTCTGACCGAGCAAGACCTCTCTGCAGCATACGACTCCCGCCTTGTCGCAATTTTGTACTCAGCCTGGCAAGCGAACAAGACTACCTCGCAGGCCAAGCAACAACTGAAGAAGAGTCCTGAATCGACTGTGAAAACAGCACCGAAGATGGGCCGGAATTTTACCCCAACCGATGAAGGTGCATCACGACTCAAAAAGTCAATGCAACGCCTACAGAAGTCTGGGAAGAACCAAGACGCAGTTGCAGTGTTTGATGCGTTATTGCGTTGAACCTGCAAATTTTTTTGCCCAATATGGGTAATCTAGATTATTGGAGTAAGTCACAATGGCACTTCTAACGAATGCCTCCACCTCGTATGACATTAAGGCGTCGGGAACCGAGGAGGATGTAATTGATATTAAAGAGATTGTTTATAACATCTCTCCCACTGAGACCCCATTCGTCAACAGTGTAGGGACCCGCAACGTCTCAAACACCGTCTTTGAGTGGATCACAGAAGAGTTGTCCGCAACCTCAACCACAACCGACCTGGAAGGGGATGCCATCAGTGCAGCAGCAGCCTCACTGACCACCCGAAACAGCAACGTCTGCCAAATCATGTCGAGGGCAGTAGCTGTGACAGGGACTCAGTCTGCGATCAAACTCTACGGTGAACGACTTGCCGCTTAACTAGGGAACTAGTTATGAAAAACTCCGTGAATTGCTGGGAAGTCCAGACCGGACAATCAGCAGCCAAGCCCAGAAATGGGAAGGTTCAACGACTAGCCGAAAGGCGTACACTCAAGCGAGTGGAAGTGCGGAGCACCCTGATCGGGTGAAGATATAGTCTGAACTGCCTGGGAACAGGTAGCAGTCCCGAATGGGACGGGTCAGGGAGTAGCGAACCTGATTGAACATATTGAAGACATCGCAGATGGCCCATCAGATGGCAAGACGCACCAAGGAACTCAAGCGCAGTGTCGAAGCGGCACTCTTGAGCAACCAGGCCCGCAACAATGGTGCTGCGGCAACAGCCCGAACGAGTGCAATGATTGGTGCCTGGTTGGACACCAACACCGACTTTGATGGTGGTGGTGCAGATCCGGTGACTCCAGGCTCAACAGCCCGAACGGACTCTGGAGTTCAGCGAGCATTGACTGCCTCAATCATCAACACGGTGATGCAATCGTGCTACACGGAGGGTGGTGAACCAGATCGCTTGATGGTCGGACCTTACAACAAGACCGTCGTTTCAACATTGACCGGACGATCTATTGCCCGTGAGATGATTGATTCCAACACTGCTGGTAGCAACGTAACCGTAAAATGTGCGGCTTAATCAGGTAACTGGTTAATGAAAAACCCTGTGAATTGCTGGGAACTCCAGAACGGACAATCAGCAGCCAAGCCCGAAAGGGAAGGTTCAACGACTATCTCGAAAGAGAGTAGGATCAAGCGATCCGAAGTGCAGGGCATCCTACGGGATGATGATATAGTCTTCTCTGCCTGGGAACAGGTAGCAGTCACCAACGAGTGACGGGTTAGTTGTAGCGTAACTAACTGAAAATAAAGGATTTGCTACAGATTTTGGGGACCTTCAGGTCATGCCAAATCGATTCCAGCGAGAACGTGACGCTTTCTTGATCTCGCCCGATTTTGCGAAGGTTTCCTATTTGAGAAATTTCCAGGTAAGTACCCTTGGAAAGACCAGTGATGCTGAGACCAAGTACCTGGTCGTGGAGATGGGTCTGGAGATGACTCAGGAAGCGGCTCATGGTGGGATCTTTGATCTGGAAACCTCCTAATTTTTAACTAACAGACTGCAGGTTGGAATTATGTTGACCAAACAGATCCTTGATCATACGGGACATGTAATGAGTGAGTTCTATGTTGATGAAGTAGACTCGCGCAACCTGCAGATTCACCACAAAGTCACGCAAGACATTGAGCCAACCCTCCAGTTGACCAAGACCTTGCGAGACCACCAACACCTCGATCCATTTGCCAACAAACAATCTGGCTGGAAGAGAGTTGCCGAGATCCCCAGAGTGCTTTACGACCAACTCGCACAGCAGGGAATCACCAGGGACAAGAAAAAATTCCGAGCATGGTTGAATGACTATGCAAACAAACCCTTCCGAGTTTGGGAAGGACATCTATGACATTTGATGAATTAAAATCCAACATTGCAGACTGGTTGAATCGTACCGACCTGACGAGTGTGATCCCAACCTTTATCACGTTGGCGGAAGCCAGGTTGAACCGACAACTGCGGACGACCAATCAGTACACCCGTGCAGACATCTCGACGAGTGATCAGTATCTATCGATGCCCTCCGACTTCCTAGAGATGCGGCATCTGCGGATGACAAGCCCAAAGGAGAGGGACCTGGTGGAAATTGCAGCTCATGCGATCAATGAATACACCGATGCCAATTTCATTGCAGGACTGGCAGATTCCTATCCTAGATATTTCGTCTACGGCAATGCTCTCAGGATCATCCCCACCCCTGCCGAGTCGATCACCTACGAAATGTTTTACTACGCAAAAATTCCAGCACTGAGCACATCGAACACAACCAACTGGGTTTCGAGCAGTCATCCTGATGCCTATCTCTACTACAGTTTGATGCAAGCATCTCCGTACCTCGGAGAAGATGAGAGAATCACGATCTGGCAACTGCAGGCAGAGAGGGCAGTCGCAGAGATCCAGGCATCAGATGATCGAAGGAGAACGAAGGGGTCACGGCATAGTCTGAACTTCCAGGCCATGTCATGAGTGAGTTGATTCGATATGGGACAAAACGATATGGGATTGGACCCTATGTGCAAAAGGTCAATTTTGAATCGGCTGGACCACCGACAGCAGACTGGACTGAGCGACCAGATACGACCTTAGAGATCTGGACGAAACGGACACCGACTGACAAAAACTGGACACCACAAACAAACTGATGCCAACGACTACTCACTACAGTATTTATTTACCGACACCAGGGCAGTCTAAAAACACCTGGGGCAATGAATTAAACCAAGCATTTCAATCGCTTGAGAATGAAGTCTACACAACTGATCAGGTACTTGGGGATGCTGCAGACTCTGCAACTCCAAGTCTTGCGTACAATCTCACACAAGCCAGCACCAATGCCAGCACGGCAAAAACCAATTCCGAGACTGCGATTAGTGTGGCGAATAAATCGATCAATACAACCCTGACTGCGTTGACGACCAGAGTCAGTGATTTAGAAACAACCGTCGGGTCTGTGGGATCAGCAGGGACTCTTGCCGATGACGCAAGAGACGCAAAGACTGATGCTGCTGCAGCAAAAACTGCGGCAGAATCCGCTTTAGGAGTGCCGTAGATGCCACAGTCGTCTCTCTACTATACAGACCTGGAGTTACCAACACTAAATGCCGATGGTTCGACCTATGGGCAAATTCTGAATGATTATGTGCAGGGACTGGAAACCAAGCTGAAAGACCTGTCAGACCGGATCAATGCCGCAGGCGTTGGCAGCACTTCGACTCTCGCGCAGATTGATCGGGATATTGCTCAGACCAACACAAACACCTCTGGGATTCTGCCTGATCCCTACTCTGGCAACTACAGCACCGTCAGCACCTGGCCTGCATTTAACACTGAACTGACTGCCCTTGGTCTGTCTCCTCCAGAGACTGCCAGTGAGATCGAGACCTTCTTCAGTTCGGGAGACTTCACGACCTTTGCAAATTTTCTCGATGATAAGGTCGATGCTTTGGACATTATCGTGACTCAGGCAGAGTCGGATCTAAGTTCTGCTCTTTACGACACCTGTGCCACGTCAACGATTCTGTCTGCTCGGACTGCAGCGATCAGTGCAGGGACCTCGGAAATCAACACTCTGGTTAATACGTTTGGAGGGGGTCTGGACTGCACCGTGGCGACTGCCGTGGTTAGTGGAAAATGGGAAACAACCTACGAGATGGCATTGAATGGCAGCAAAAACTTAGTGCAGACATTACTCAATGAGGGGGTCCTGGTCACAGATAGTTTTGAATCATTCTACGGGTCAAACACGAATGATTTTGTGTACACCTCCAATCTGTCAATCGGAGGGATTGCCTATGCGCTCTCTCCATCAACAGGAGGAGCGAGAATTTCGACAAGTACGGCAGATGTACAGATTAAGTACACCGGACCTAGCACCGTAGATTCGACCAGTCGGTTAGTGGTTAGGCTACCAGCAGGCGACACGACGCTACCTGCAGGAGGTGCAGTCGCTGGGGAGCGAACGGTGCTGACTTATCGTAAAAAACAAAAACGGTATCCCTACCCAACACTGAACTGTAGTAACCCGTCACCTCCTTATTTTAGTTAGAGATGGCAACCACCACGACAAACTACGCACTCAACCTGCCCACAGTAGGATCTGATGATGATCAGTGGGGAAGTTACCTAAATACAAACTTCACAAAAATTGATACCCAACTGAAGACTCTGAGTGATTCGATTGCAGATCAGGATCTGGAGGAGTTGGGGAATGTGGTCAATACAACACCAGCCGAGGATCAGGTCCTTCAATTCAACGGTCAAAACTGGTCAGCATCCACACTCTCAATTTCAGATATCTCAGGACTTCAGACTGCTCTCGACGATAAGGCGGACGATTCAGATCTCACAGGCATCACGACGAATCCAGCAGATGGGTCGATCACCTACGCAAAACTCAACACTGCCCTCCAGGTGCAGGTTGATCGAATTCTTCTGACGGATGACGATGCCAGTCCTACCGATAATCAGATCCTCAAATACTCTGCAACTGATGCAGAATGGCAGTATGCAGATCTCCCAGGTTCAACGGTTCAAACACTCTCAGACGTAAACACCGCATCACTCGCAGACGATGCCTTACTCGTCTACAACTCAACAGCAGGAGAGTTTCAGTTTGAGTCAGGTGCAACACTGAGGACCACGTTAGGGGTCGATGCCAGTGGGACAGATAACTCGACTCCGGTGACTCTATCAGGATCTTTGGATTACCTGACCTTATCCGGTCAAGCGATCACGCTGCAGCAAGTCAATCTGACTACAGACGTAACCGACACCCTCCCAGTTGCCTCTGGTGGGACAGGCAGTGCGACTGCCAGTGATGCCAGGACTGCTCTTGGGTTGCAGATCAATGTGAACACGCAGGCTTTTGATGCAGGACTGCAGTCAATCAGTGGCCTGACCACTGCCGCCAACAAGATGATCTACACGACGGCTAGCGACACCTACGCCGTCACGGACCTCACCGCTTTTGCCAGGACCATCTTAGATGATGCGGATGCGGCTGCGGTTCAGGCCACGTTATCCCTAGTGCCAGGCACCGACATTCAAGCCTACGATGCCGACACCGCGAAGTACGATGACACTACTGCCAACTTCACTGGCACGCTTCAGAACGGTGGTAGCAACGTCGTGGTCAATTCTGATATTGGCTCTACCGTGGAAGCCTACAGCGCTACCAATGCCGACTATGGAGACACTACTGCCAACTTCACTGGCACGCTTCAGAACGGTGGTAGCAACGTGGTGGTAGACAGCGACATCAACAGCACGGTGCAAGCCTACGATGCTGGGCTGGGTGAGATCGCAGCTCTTGCCGTTACGGATGGCAACTTCATTGTCGGCAATGGCACTACTTGGGTAGCCGAATCTGGTGCTACGGCTAGAGAGTCTCTTGGATTAACGATTGGAACAGATGTCCAGGCTTACGATGCAGATACTGCTAAATATGACGATACGACTGCAAACTTCACGGGGGCATTACAAAACGGTGGTTCCAACGTAGTTGTCGATTCGGATATCGGGTCTTCGGTTCAAGGGTATGACGCTGATACGGCTAAGTACGATGACACCACAGCAAACTTTACGGGAACTCTCCAGAATGGGGGGTCTAATGTAGTGGTCGATTCAGACATCGGATCTTCGGTTCAAGCCTATGATGCGGATTTATCTACAATCGCAGGACTGTCGAGTGCGGATGGAAACTTCATTGTTGGATCTGCAACCGGATGGGTTGTTGAATCAGGAGCAACCGTAAGAACTTCTCTCGGATTAGCTATCGGAACGGATGTACAAGCCTATGATGCCAATACTGCCAAGTTAGACGCAACCACGAGTAACTTCACAGGCACTCTCCAAAATGGCGGATCAAACGTTCTTGTTGACTCAGATATTGGAAGCACAGTTCAAGCGGCAGGTTCGTACCTAACTTCTGTTGATTTAACATCAAATGTTGGTTCCACAGTTCTTCCGGTAGCCAATGGTGGCACTGGAGTCACGGGTTTATCGTCTTTAGATGCTGCTGATCTCGGATCAAATAACGGGGTTACTGATGCTACGGGCGGATATGTTCTGACTGCAGATGGGACAGGTGGAACTGCTTGGGAAGCAGCAACAGGTGGGATCTCGGATGTAGTCAGTGACACGACACCGCAACTCGGTGGCAACCTGGATGTCAATGGGAACAGCATTGTCAGTGCTTCTGCAGGGAACATCATCATCACTCCCGATACCACAGGGAAAATCATTTTAGACGGGCTTTCTTGGCCTACGGCAGACGGTAGCGCAGATCAAGTATTGAAGACCGATGGGAGCGGCAATCTGAGCTTCGTGGATCAGTCCGGTGGTGGTGGCTCTGGAAGTGCGTACATCGAACACTCTTCAACCGTATCGGACTCGCTAGCGATTAGTAGTGGTACTAATAGAATGTATGTTGGCAACACAAGTTTTAGTGGTAGTGGAACTATGGCAGGTTATTTAGTAATCAGTCACGGTTATGCAAATTTTACTGGGACCGTCAATATCGACACAACAGGCACTCTTAACGTAGTGAGTTAATTATGGCAAACAGAATAGTGATTTTCCCAAACGATGACGGTGGCATTTCTGTTCTTCATCCAGCACCAAACACTGGGCTTACTGTAGAACAAATCGCAGTCAAGGACGTACCCAGTGGGAAACCGTTTAAATACATTACTACGGATGATTTACCAACAGATGACGATGGGAATTACGACAGGTCTTTCAGAGCAGCCTGGGAAGCAGATTTCAGTCAACCTGATGGCTATGGGGAATAATGATTACCGTAAACTTTAACAAAGCCAAAACGGTTACAGCAGATCGTCTGCGACAGGAACGACTACCGAAACTGCAGGACTTGGATGTGCAGTATCAGAGGGCATTGGAAACAGGTGCTAATACGGCTGAGATCGTAGCACAGAAACAGGTACTTCGAGACTTGCCAGCACAGGTGGAAACCTGCACGACACTCACTGAACTAAAAAATCTAAAGGCATAAGATGGCAGGTGACATTCAGTTAAATTCAACCAGTTTTGCCAGTGAGTCTAATGGTACGATCACTGTAAATAATGCAACCCTAGCCAGTGCTGTTGATCTGTCAAATCACTACGCTAGCACACCAGAAGTTCAAGGAACGCATACCACATTCAGCGGATCTCATTCTGATACTGCAACAACAATCAATCTGGCATCTGTCTCCGGAATTTCCGCAGGAGATTATGTAGTCGGTGAGGGCATTACACCAGGCACAACGGTTTCGTCTGTCGGTGCTAGCTCAGTGGTCATCTCAGCAGGATTAGATACGGATAGTGTTGGCATTGCTGGAGGGGAACCGATTAGTTTCTACAAGTCAAACAAAGTGCTGAGTCCTGGACTTGTTGCTGGTGGATTGTGCCGTGCTTGGGTCCATTTCAATGGAACAGGGACGGTTGCAATACAGGCAAGTCACAATGTTTCGAGTATTACCGATAGAGGTCAGGGTAAATACACTTTGCACCTTGCAACTGCAATGCCGGATGCAAATTATTCTGGAGTAGTGTCAGCAATATTTCCGGGAGCCTCCTCTACTAATAGATCTGCAGGTCTTAGCCCAGTTGATAGCTCTTCAGCTTATTGTAACACGTGGCAAGATACATCATCCAGTTTAGTTGATGTTGATGTGATTTGTGCTGCCATCTTCCGCTAACCAACCTAGAACTGATTAAAAAAAGGCCGAGCAATGCCAGCAGAAGCAACAGGAATAGTACAGATTATCAACGAGGTCGGTGTAGTGACTGCTGCTTTAGCTTTTTCTGCTTGGCTAGTGGTGTACCTCCTCAAAGGGTTTGAACGAGAACGGACCCAGTGGTTGACGAAAGATGACCTCGCAGACCAAGAATTGAGACTCTTGATGAAGGAGTCAAACCAGGCTCTTACTGGAGTTCTAAAGGAAACAAACTCAACGCTACTGGAAATGAAGATCGCAATCACGAAACTGGAAGAGTCCATTAATAAAGGGCAAAGGTGAAACTCCTGCTCCCTCTGTTGTTCCTTAGTACGACAGCAGTTGCTACAGAATTGGATTACAAAACTCACTATTTATTCATCTGGACAGGCAACTGTACGAGCAGGATGATCCCGAATTATGAGAGACAGGGAATGCCATTTAACTTTGCGTTTTCATTAGCATCACAGGGATGTTCCTGTGTGATCGATAGGTTCAGAGAGCAATACACACACACTGAGTTGCTAAGTCTCAGTGACGAGGAACGAGAAGAACGATCTCTATATTTTGCCCAAGTCTGCGGTGGCGTTACCAAGGAGATGTGATGTCGGTAAGTTCGTCAAAAAATTTTAGTCGTGAGGAACTGAAATGCTCATTCTCTGGAGAGTGCGAGATCGAGGAAGATGCGCTTAACAGACTGCAGGCACTGCGGGATGAGTGGGGGAAGCCCATCCGGTTGTCCTCTGCATTTAGAAGTTCTTCCCATCCACGTGAGAGATTAAAACCAAACGGGCCAGGATACCATCACGGGAAAAACGGAAATGGTGGGCAGGCATTCGATGTATTGATTGCTGGGGAGGATGTCGTCCCCTTCATTACACTGGCAATCAAGCATGGATTCAAGGGGATTGGGGTCTGTCAGTCTCCTAAAACCGAATGGAATCAGAGGTTCATCCATATTGATACAAGAGACAAATACGCTTGCTGGAGTTACTGATGAATGAAGACATATTACTGGATTTCATCAAGAATAAAGTAACCGAAACTGTGACGGAAGAAGTCACCACTGTCGTCACCGATGAGTTGGTTGCCACAACCGAAATGAGTGTAGAAGATCAAGCCTGGGGGGTGGTGGACATTATGCTGGACACTGGGGCTGCCGAAGGAATTGCAGGGGCACTGGGAGCTCCGCTAGCAATCATTATTGGGATCAAAGTATTCCGGCAGTGGCGTAGAAAAATGAAAGAAGCTGAGAAGCAAAATGGCTAAACAACTCCAAGAGGTGCAGCTTCCTCCAGGGTTTACGGATGGCACTGCACGATCTGTCAAGCAACGATGGTGGAAGGGCAATTTGGTTCGGTTCCGTGATGGGCGGCTCCGACCTGTTGGAGGTTGGCAAGCACTCCCCCTGTCACGGCATTCCGAGACTCTGGACTCTCAGGTCCGAGGTCATCATCAGTGGCGTAATAATGTGGGAGTTGGTCTGCTGACATTAGGAACAGCAGGATCAGGCAGTCCAAACTATGGGAAACTTTTTGCGGCAACCATTGGAACACCTAGCACATTTACTGATGCCACGGCAGACACAACCTTGGACAGTGATCAGATTACTGTGGATGATGACACACTTTACGAGGTGGGGGATCTGATCAGTGGAACCGGAATCCCTGACAATTCTCTAATCACGGCAGTCAGTTCCAATACGATCACGATTTCCAATGACTGTACAGCAACCGGAACCAATATCACGGTGACGGTGACTCCAACGGAGGCACGGCAACGATTCTATGACATTACTCCGTCAGGATACCAGGCCGCAGGAGATGCTGAGTTCCGTGCAGGATATGGTTCGTTTTTCTATGGTCAATCAGAGTACGGGTCTATCTACAGTGGACCTGGCACAGCCACATATACCCGCAAAGCTCATTGGTCCCTAGACAATTTTGGCGAGAACCTGATCGGGACCCATGCTTCAGATAAAGGTTTGTTTTACTGGGAAGGGGATGTCGCCACCGATGCAGAGGACATCACCACAGTAAACGGATATACGGAGAACGCGCCAACTGCTGTTGCAGTGGTCGTGACTCAAGAGAGGCACGTCTTGGCCCTAAGTGCAGATGGGGATGCTCGGAATATCCGGTGGTCCTCACAGGAAACTGTAGATGTTTGGACTCCGAGTGCGACCAACAGTGCAGGAGATTTGCCCCTGCAAACTCAAGGATTTATTGTCACAGGCAAACGGGTGCAAGGGGGTGTACTCATCTGGACCGATGTCGATACTCATCTCCTCACCTATCAGGGACCCCCATTGGTCTTTGGGGTTCAACGGTTATCTGATAACTCAGGGGTCCTTTCTCCGTATGCGATTCACAGCTCATCAGAAATCACAACGTGGCTGAATAAAGGTGGTTTCTGGATATACGATGGGTATGTGAGGACGTTGCCCTGTCCCATTCAGGATCGAGTGCTGCGAACCATTGACTGGACACAGGAGGGTTTGATTTACGCTGGAGGAAATTCTCAATTTGGAGAGGTTTGGTGGTGGGCTTCCAGCACTGTGGGGACTCCAGGGCAGTGCAATTATTATGTGGTGTATAATTATCGTGATGATGTCTGGTATGACTCCTATAGCGACAGTGGGATCACTAGAAACTGCTGGATTGATAAGGGAGTCGTGAATGCTCCTCTGGGGATTGATCCGAGCAATAACACGATCTACATGCACGAAAGCACCAGTCCCACACAAACAGATTTATCTGTTGCAGAGTCTGGTGCAATCGACCTGATGGGTGGGAATCGGTTCACCCGAATCTCCAAAATTTTCTCTGACTCGGATCAACAGACGGCAGGAGACATTGACTTTGCCTTCTTCACCTCGGTTTCTGCGGATGCAGACGAAACAGAATCAAGCAGTTTCCCCTTAGAAGATGACGGAGAAATTGATCTACGACTGCAGGGTCGTCAGATTCGTTACAAGGTAAGTGGGGAATTAGCCAAGGATTGGACTGTCGGAAATACAAGATTTGAAACACACATTGGGGGAAGACGATGATTTTACCCAACCCTCCAGGTGCATACCTTCAATCATATTTTGCTCCAGTTCTGCAGCAGATTGCTCGACTGCTGACGACCTCGTACCAAAAAGGGTCTGATGTTGAATTAAACGCAGATCAACGACTAATTATTGTAAGCCCTAATGGGACCCGTTACCAGATTGAGACGGATAACTCAGGGAATCTCTCCACTTCAGTAGTGAGTTAATTATGATCCGACAAGATGGAAACGGAAATCAAAACAATGGTCGATCAACTCAACGCAATAGCAGTAGAATCCCAATTGTCAGTGATGTATTAGATCTGTTGGGAGGTGGTGGGCAACCGGAGATGCAAACGACAACACAACAGAACCTACCAAGCTGGGCAATCCCGTTTGCTCAACAAGGACTGAATCTGGCGAATTATTACACCATGAATCCGAACTATCGGCCCAGCACACTGGATCGGGATTACTCTGGGATTCGTGGCTACAATGCCCAAGGTCAACCCAATTCTCAGGTTGGCAGTTTTGGACTCAACCCTTTATCTATCCAACCGTCTCCTACTTCTGTAACTCCTGCACCCCCAAAACCTCCGCAGAGGAATCCCTACACAGGAAAACTGAATTCTCAGAAAATGAGCCAGTTCCATCATGGAGATCCTGACGGAGATGGCACGTTTGACACACCACTGACGTTTCGACCAGGTCAGGGGTTTGTTCTGCCAGATGGAAGTCCCTACAATAGTACAGTCGTAGGATCGGGTGATCAAATTACTCAATACTACGGTGATCCAGATGGAGATGGGACGTTTGACATGCCCATCGATCGTGGACCTGATGGTTTTTATCAGTCCATGCCAGTTTCCTTGCCAGATAATCTGCAGGAAACGACACAAGGGAGGAGTGCGAGTCGTGCAGATGCTGGAGGTGGAACTGCAATCGCCAACGATTCAGCATTTCAAGGTGGTGCAGACACTTTCAACATCAACCCTGGTGCGGGGCAGGTCAATGCAGGCGATAATGCAAACACCCCAGGTGCTTGGTCTGCCGAAGACGTACGGAAAGCTCAAGCAGGACAGGGAAAACTGACAGTTGCCGATGGTTTCGTCCCTTTTGAAAACACAACAACCTCATCAGGAACTTCTTTCGACCCCTCCCAGATGACCCCGTTCCAAGCCTATGATCGTCAACGCTTTGCCGCACCGTCTGACCGAACCTTGCAGGGGGAGAACCTGCTGGCTGGACGGATCAGACAGGGCAATCCCTATGACCCTGCAATTCGGGTTGCAGATCGGTTATCGAATTATCAGTCAGGCTACAACCCTGCAGAACTAAATCTGACCGGACCCCAAGCAAATTCTTATAATAATGTTCTCAGTGGTTTGGGGAATGTGAATGCTGATTTAAGTTCTGCTGAATATGGCAATGCCAATCAAGGACTGCTGGGTGCTAACGATTATACGTCAGGTCGCAGTTTTCAGGATCGGGTTCAGGACTTCCTAAACCCGTTTACAGACCAAGTAGTTTCTAGCAGTCTCAAAGACATTGACCGTGCCCGTCAGATGGCAGACCTCAGTACGATGGGAGGAGCAGCAAAGTCTGGAGCATTCGGGGGATCAAGGGAAGCCTTGATGCGTGCAGAAAATACAAGAAATGCACTGGACCAAGCAGCAAAGACCTCTGGAGAACTGCGGTCTGCAGGGTTCAACACTGCCGCAAATCTCGCACAGCAGGAAGAACTGCAACGATTAGGGTTGACTGCATCTGACCGTCAAAACCTCAGAGGATATCAATCTGCAGGCAATCTCCAAGGCCAATCTCTAACTGCAGCAGACCTCCAAAATGTAAGAGGGTTGCAGTCACAAGGGGCCTTGGCAGCGCAAGGACTGGACGCACAGGGTGCCTTGACTGCACAGGGGTTAGGGGCACAAAGTGATCGAGATGTGATGAGTCTGCAACAAGATTTACAACGGCAAGGGAATCAGTTGGCAGTGGAACAGGCCAGACTAGCCGAGCAGTTCAGACAAGGAGCAGGGGCACTTAATCTTCAGGGGGCAGGAGCATTGGGGAACCTGACTCAGATGGGTGTAAATGATCGTCGTCAACGGATTGCAGACCTGCTTGCATCAGGTGGGGCAGGTGATGCTCGGAATCAACAGGATCTCGACTTCATCTTCTCTGAATTCAATAGAGAGTTGGATTATCCAGGTAGACAGATTGATCTCAGGAATGCTGCGATCAGTCCAGCCACAGGTTCGATAGTCACGACGACACAACCGAGGTATTCCTCTGGAGGATTGCCCCAAGCAGCAGGTGCAGGATTGGCAACCTATGGGGCATTGGCGGGCATCCCTGCAGCGGCACCCTACGCACTCCCTGCAGCACTGGCAATGGGTCTACTTAATTACTAGGAGAGTTTGATGGCATTACAATATATGGGGTATCCTAACCCACAGGGATGGAAAGACTACCTAGACGAAGAATTCTTTCAACTGAGTGCCCTGTCTGGCGCAAATCCATCCAATCCTGCCTCTGCATACTCTCCGAATGCTTTGGACTATCTGGATCAGTTGGACCAAGCAAGACTGCAGCAGGCCATGATGCCGAACTTGCCGAAGACCTTGGACTCTGATCCAGCATCGATGATTGAGAGACAGTTCCGGCAGTATCGGGACAAACGCCAGAGGGAGGCAATCCCAACGAACCGGAGTGCAGAGACACGGGGAGCACGACCACCTGCGAACTATGATCCGCTCAGTTCAGTACAGACCAGACCTCGACCTGTCCAACCAATCACACCTCCCAGCATGGGACCTCCTCCCAGCACTGGCAATGTTCGATTGCCTGCCAGAACACAGACCTCTGCAGTTCAAACTACCGGACTGCTGGACACCGAAGATGCTCCTGAATCTGACACCTCCTGGTACGACGATCCCACTCGGATGGGGTTGCTGCAGGCAGGACTTGGCTTGATGTCCGCACCTCGGTACAGCACCAACCCGAATGATGTGACGCTGGGATCTGCACTTGCCAGGGGTCTCGGTGGGTTCGTTCAGGGTTATGGTGGGACGAAGAAACGGTTGAGTGAGGCAGAACAGGATCGTCTGGATCAAGAATTCAAACGGTCTCAGATGGAACTGGACCGGATGTACAAGATGGCACTGACGGACGAGTCTGCTGCCCGCGCTGCAAGGGAAG
>Ga0208427_1000262_pt1 | contig 22859 bp, 12 predicted proteins | sample DEB08_DNA_FD_184532 | JGI IMG/M metagenome (GOLD analysis project Ga0208427, IMG submission 184532) | Aqueous microbial communities from the Delaware River and Bay under freshwater to marine salinity gradient to study organic matter... | ecosystem: Environmental > Aquatic > Marine > Coastal ...
GGCCAAGGCAGCCGCCGCAGGGGCCAAGGCAGCCGCCGCAGGGGCCAAGGCAGCAGTCGCCAAGGCAGTCGCCAAGGCAGCAGTCGCCAAGGCAGCAGTCGCCAAGGCTGGGGCCAACGATGCCGCCGGGGCACCCGCTGCAGGACCCACCGGGGCACAAGGGCAAAGAGCTCTTGTGATCCCCTCCGCCGCATGTAGAGAGATTGCTAGAAACATTGCTAGTACAAGGTTTCTCCGGGATTGGGGCGAGGCTACCTTCCTCGCACTGCAAGCTGTTGATAACAACAGGGCAGAGGGTTGGCGGTACACCCCTGAATCGCGTCCAGATCTAACCTTCCATATGACCCGGGTCGAGATGGGCCAGGTTGAGTTTTGGCGACTTGACGCAGAAGAAGCGTGACCACGCCGTGCGCAGCATCAACATCTGAGTCGCCACGATGGTTCTGGCCACCACACACCATTCCCTGTACAGCAACTGGAATCGTGGTCATGGCCCCGAAAAGGGCCCCACCACCGCACCTCACGCTGGTGCTTGTTGCACAGTGCCAGTTGCACAGTGCAAAACAGCACAGTGGAGCACATCATCATACAATGCAGCGGTGTAGGGCAGAGCGTAGTAACTAGTTAAACAAGTTTCAGCGAAATGAATAGTATTTACAGAGCACAGCACAGCGCAGTATTACAGACCAGTTCAGCACAGTGCAAACAGAGTGCTTATGTGCAGCGCAGCGCAGTGCAACACAACACAGTACTCTAGCACAGTACAGTAACAATACTACAATACGGTTACTTTGTTAGTAGCATCCAGCACGGTACAGTGCAGTGCAGAAGTGTGCGCTGATCAAGCCAGGCAGTCTTTTGCGGTGCTAGGCACCGGCTCAGATATCTTGAGCACGACATCACGGGTCAGAGGCCTATTGAGCTCACTACAGCCCTGCAGGCTGCATGACCATCTTAACTTCAGTACTCGTTCGTGCCGTGGCCGCGAGGAAACACCAGAGTCTTGTGCTCGTGTTCAGGATGCAGCAGTAAAGTCCAGCACAGCCCTGCCCAATTCCAGTAACACAGCCCCTTTGTGTGTGTGTGTTGCTCATGTGGTGTTCAAAGTGCCTTGTGTGACCCCAGTGAAGTCCAGCAGGTCTGCGGGTGGAGCCTGATGTGACAGCGTGTAAGTAGTCATGTTATAAGGTGGGGCGGTCCACTGAGGCATCTGCTGCTGCTGTTTCTGCTGCACTGTGTCTTGGTAATAGTACAGGACAGCACAAATCATCAAGCAACGCAATCAGATACAGCACAGCACAGTACAGCGGCACAGTACAACAGTAGAGCACTTAAAGTATTAGTAAGTAAGTATTTAGTTCGTATAGATAGTAGTGTAGAGAACCTCACAATACGTTACTAAGTACTGTACTATAACTTGCATTCTGGACAGTGTATTACTTACTATATTACAGCTTGCCTACGTTATTTACACCACAGTTATTTACACCACAGTAAGTATTTTATGCTTAGCATATTACAGTGCAGAATTAATTCTTCAAGCGATGCAGGACAGCGCGGTACAGGACACGGTATACTACTTACTACAACATTAAGTAGTGTAACTACTAGTAACTTTTGTATTACAGCAGTACTACGGTACAGCACAGCACAGTGCACAATATGTGCTTACAGTATTGTTACTTACACTAAATGCAGTCTTAAGTATAGCGCAGAAAGTAGGTGCACTGCAAAGCACAGTGCAGTGCACTAGGATACTACGGTAGATACGTAGAGTACAGTCAGTCGTTACAACACAGTACTACTACTTGAGCACAGTTCAGAAAGTACTGAGCACAGCAGAGGGCAGTTGCTGTTAGTAGTTAGGTGGTCATAAAGTCTTTGATTCGGGTCATACCAAACAGTTCTTACAGCACAGTAGAATGCAGTAGAGTACTAGAGAGTACAGTTGGGTTTTTGTACAGTAGTACTACAGTAGAGTATGATACTACGCATTGCACGTACAGTAGGCAACAGGCGGCTCAGCCCCTGCGTGACCGACGTTTACCTAAGTACTTTACAGAGTACCTAGATGCACGTACTAGTAAACAACAGTGCAGTAAAGAGTAAGTGGGTAAGTAGTGCTAGCAGTAAGTAAGTAAGTAGCAGTAAGTACCAGTACAGCACAGTATGATAAAGTAAGTACAAGAAGTACAGCAAGTAGTAAAGCAAGTCATCTTAGGCAGTACAGCGCAGTACAAACACAGTATACAATACTTACAGTACAACACCCCAAATAACAGTCATACTTGCAGTGGCTCAAACCACTGGCAGGCGGCACAGCCCCTGCTAAGGAACGACATCAAGAGGAGACAGCCACTCGCAGGCGGCGCAGCCCTGCCCTGCCAGTATGACTTAAGATGGTTAAACAGAGCGCTGTGGAGGCTCTGCAGGCTCGCCTGCAAGCCGCAATGGGCAATGTGACTCATGTGTCACGGCCTGCAACTGCAGCCCCTGAAACAGTCCATGGGCAGCGCACTGAAGATGACCAGGCGCTTACCGCTATAGTGGCTCTGGTTCGCCAGCTGCAGGGACGCCGTAGGACCACGTCCACCAGAGCTTTGTCCACCGTGGCAGCTGCACCCCCAGTTGCTCAGCGTCAGCTTTGGTCACTCCAGGCGTTCTTGTCCAAGGGGGCGTTCTTGTCCCAGGGGCCAAGACTTAAGCACACACTACTACTTGAGCGAAGGCTTGAGATAGGTGCTGAGGTCGTGGCTTGGCGGGCTCAAAGGGCAGCAACATCCTCTAACTGGCTTCAGGCGTTCGTCCGCTTGAAATTCGGAGCGGTGGACCAGAAGTCAGAACAGCGATTGAAAATGTTCCTGAAGAGGTGTGAGAAGAACTATGAGGAATCCAAGAAGGAAGTGCAACACCCGAGTGGCCGGGCAGGGCCCCGCCAGACCATCACAGGAAGCCGCACTGAGATAGTTAAGTGGAGACGTCGCCGCAGGTGTGTGGGAGGTGGCCGCACGGCCAGTGTGGGTGAGATCAGCTTCGAGCTGTTTCAATGGTGGGTCGACATGGCTGAGACACTTCATGCACGAGTTCCATCTAATTTGCTGCTACATCAAGCTGAGCTGTTGAGGAACGAGGTCGCCAAGAAACACGGGGCTTTGGTGAACAGTGGTGAAGAGAGGGGTGACCTGAGCCTTCCCATAATCTGCCCCATGTGGCTTTCTCGGTGGCGGAGGGAATGGGGACTGACATGGAAGACCGTGAATTTGAGATACAAAATATCCTATGACAAGGCAAAGCATCGTGTAGGGGTTCTATGGCGGAACATCATCAGACTCCGGGCTTTACACCAGGTATTATATGGTCCCGGCATGTTACGGTTTGTTTCCGTAGACCAGAAGCCATTTTATATGAGCACAACGGGCTCAGACAAGACCTTAGCAAGGAAGGGCAGCGGGCGTGTGCGTGCCAAAGAGAATCCATGCCTGACCAGGGAGCGGTTCACAGGCATGACAGTGTGCCCTAGCTGGGACTGGACAAAACCTTGGAGAGAAGGTGCAGTGGAAATGCCAGCATGTTGGCCTAGGGATCGCATGGTCCCTCCGTGGGCCGTGCTGTTCAAATCAGACAGTGGAGCTACGCTGAAGGAGACTTTGCGTAGAGGTGCCCATGTGTTGCTTCAGTTTGCACCATGTGGCAGTTACCGCTGTGAAAACATGCTGGAGTATTTGGATTGGTTGTTGCCTCATTGCCAGGACCCTAAGGATGCGATCGTACCAGTGTATGATTGGTATGCGCCCCACAAGAATCCGCTTCTGCTGGAACTGGTTCTGGACCGCGGACACGGCACAGACCTACTTATTGGAGGTGGCATCACGTCTCTGATTCAAGTCCCAGACGTCGCTATCCACAGTGAGCTTCAGGCCCATTACAAGGATGCTGAGTTACATGATAACCTGGCTCAACTACGACGACGCCCTAAGAAGGTCCCGAAGTGTGAGAAGCAACATGCTATAGACCGTGGGAGCTCTGCATGGGAATCGGTGGATCACGGACGTGGCATCAGGGGTCATGTTAAGCTTGGTTTCACGACGGCTCTGGATGGCTCTCAGGATCATCTGCTTGCCAAGGAAGTCCTCCCATTTTGGCAGTCGTTGGACATGTGCAGGATCCGGCCTCAGTTGATTGCTGAAGTTGAGGAATCAGTGCGAGCAGGAGATATTACGTCGTGGCACCAGGCGCAGGAGCTTCTGGAGGCATATGACGATCATAATCACATCCCTGAAGGCATGGAGGGCTGCGATGTTGACATCGTTGACGACGAGGATGACTCTGATCAGGATGATGATGATGATGAGGAGGGCCACGGTGGTAAGGACTGTGATGGTGGGGATGTCAGTGAGGGGAGCACAACACCGATCAGACCGGCCAACAGCTCGGACCATGAAGAAACAGGGACCCAGCCCCCAGCATCCGATGGGCAACCCAGCTCCATGGTAGCTTCATCAGGCACTGCTGTCCCTGCGAGCAGCTGTTCGCGGCCTCTGGATCCAGAGCAGGAGGCAGAAGCAGAGCTTGCTGCCGAATGTAGTGATACAGTGTTGCTGGGATTGCGCCAGGCTGCGAAGACCTTGCGCCAGGTTGGAAAGCATCAGTTGGCGCGACAAGTTGAGAACGAACTCGGCTTACAGGAGAAGCGGTCCATTGGGATCACTGACCCGATACGGCTCCATCTCCGGACAGTCGTTATTGAGCGTCGCCGGGCAGAGGAGGCCCTGCGAGAGAGGACTCGCATTGAGGATGCAGAGCAGCAGCGTGCGAAGAGGGATCTGAGAGAGAAGAAGGTTGAGCTGGAGATCACAAAGACACAAGCACGCATTGCCAGTGCACAAAGTGTAGCAACAAGGCTAGAGGCAGAGGAGACACGGCGCAGAGAGCGGATAGCTGAACAAGAGATGGCGACTGCAAGGAAGAATCTGAAATTGTATTTCGCATCCCAGTATGCTGGCAAGCTCTTAAAGGCAGCCAAGGCTACTAGTAAGAGTAAAAGGCTGCAGACGGTGATTCAGAGCCTACAGAAGAATTCACGTGCTGTGCGTAAGTTAGTACCTCTTACGTGGCCGGACATGTCATTCATGGAGACACCTCAGAACCTGGAACCTGTGCACATATACAAGAAATCTAAAGACCCTCAAATCTATGCGTCTCCGAACTTTACGAAGGTACTTTTCAACGGCGGGCGACCGCAGGAGATGCGTCCAACAGATGCAGTACCGCACACCCGATTGCAGCAGTTGCTTGGGCAGTGCCTGCCAGGCTACAAACATGTGGTGTCTCACTACCATGCAGCGGATTTACTGCGGCACGCTCAACAGGTCGCTGATACAGCTTTCCTGCGAGGTGTGTGGGCATATACGTATGTAGTCGGCAAGGAGGTGTTCCCGTTGGGTTTGGACAGCTGGCCCCCTCCTGACGTGACTGCTTCGAGTGAGCCAAGCGAGCCGCCTTCATGCAGCTCAGTTCCACCAGCAAAGCGACGTGTGGGCACAGAAGCAGCCAGCAGTACTACACACTGTGGCGCCGGCAGCAAGGCAAGCAGCTCCACCTCGCGTTCACCAGCCCTTTCTGTTGGCAAAGCGATGTCTTCGGCGAAGCGAGCAAGAACACAAGCCGTTTCTGAGGCAGCCTGCAGCCATGCGCAACGTGGCGCCGGCAGCAAGCCAAGCATTTCCTCATCATGCTCATCAGCCCCTGCCTTGCCACGTCGCGTGCCGGGTAGTATTGGCACCGAGCCAGGTGGGTTGCTGAACAAATGGGCAACAGATGCAGAGTCTTCTGGAGCTTTGTAATAGGGTGGTGCTGCACTGCGCTGATTGTGTTAGTGCGTTGCAAGTGCAGGACGAGAGGCTGAGCATGGCACAGGCAGCCGCTGGCATTGAACAAAAAGACATGTTGGTGGCCTAGACTTTACAGATTACTTATTTGGGTAATACAGTTTTGGCAGTACATTCATGACAGCACAGTTCTGAGCTGCTACTACAGTAAGTATATTTAAGTATTTGCTGTAGTATTATTTATTTTACAATAAGTAAAGTAAGTATTAGTATTTAGCACAGGACAGTACAGTAAGCACAGCATTGTTAGAAGCGCTGCGCAATAGTAGAGCATATACTGCTACTGGAGCACAGGGCAATCGATTACAGTCCAGCGCAGCGCAGCACAGAACAGAAAGCACAGTGAGCGGGCAGGCCATGTGGCTCGTGTCTTGTCATACTACTACTTATTCGCGGCCGTGCAGGATATAGGACATTTCAGTGGCAGGCGGCTTGCTTTTCTGCGCGGTGCGGCAGAGTGGAAGTGTTCTGAGCCGGGCTCATGGTTTTGCCTTCTGTAACAATACAGTGCAGCACCACCCCTGGATGCATGTGCCAGGCCCTGGGAAGCGTGATCAGTTTTGTCATGGGTTGCAGTGCAGTGCAGTAGTACGGTACAATACATTACTAATAGTAACTAGAGTGGATTTAGACAGTATAGTACAATACAGTAACAGGGTGTGGTACAGTAAGTACAGTATTACCCGTACAGTACAGAGTCTTGTACAGCTACACTACTACTCTTAGTAAGTACTAATACACACTTTATTAGTGTGTCCTGAAATGTTCAGCATGATTAGTAGGTGCAGCACAGTAGTAACTACTACACAGAACAGAGCAGAACATAACAGAAGAGCTAATCAGAGAGTAGCATAAGCGGCTCAGCCCTTACGTGCATTTACCGTGGCATGTGATGGTGGTCCACATCTCAAAAAGCAGGCCCAGTGCAATAGCTGTGCTGCAGGAGCGAGCCACTGGATCGCAGGAGAAAGCTGTGGCGGTGGACACTGCAACGTTGACGCAGGAGTACATGTGGTACAGTGCTGAGGCAGACATTGAGGAACTCAGGAAGTACATGTCAACATGGCCTGGCCGGCGGGATCTCCATTGTCTGGACTTGTACGGTGCGTCCATGAATATCAAGCAGGCTTGGCAAGGATCTGGGTGCACAGCGGCTTCCTATGATATCAAGACGGGCGGCCAATCCCACGATGTCACAAGGCGAGAAGGATTCATGGTTTTGATGGACATGGGTTTACGCTTGATGCCCAGAGGTGTCGTGGTAGCAGGGCCGCCTTGCAGTTTGTTTGTGTTCTTATCCAAGAGCGTGCACCAGCGAACAGAGGCGAGGCCTTGGGGACAACTCACGAACAGCAAAGTCCGCCTAGCCAACCAGATCGTGAAGAATACTGTCGTGTTCATTCGCCTGATGCTGGAGCGTGGCGTCTGGTGTGTATTGGAGCAACCAGCGAATTCCTGGATGTTCAAATTGCCTGTGTTCAGGAGCTTGATCTCAGACTTTGGGCTCTGCCGCGTGAGTTTGTGGATGGGCTCTTACGGCCACGACTTGCCGAAGCCCACGCACCTCTTGGGGAATATGCCAACTTTGCAGCAGATGAGGCATGGTATTGCTAGCCGTACACCCAGCAATGGCATGCGAAAGCCGAGGACGTGCAAGAAACAGTACCATTACAAAAATGCGCAGGGCAAAGTATGCGGAGGCAGGGATCTGGCAAGCAGTGCTGCGTATCCAGCCCGCTTTTGCGTTGCTTTGCGCATGTGTTGGTACCGTGCATTCCTGTGTCAAGGGCATGCCACGCAGTAGTATTGCACATAAGGGCACCTAGCGTCTTCCACCTGTGATCAGACGCATGCGTGTTGTTTGAATTAAACGCTTATGTACAGCACTCGCTTGCAGGGTGTGCGGCACTTCACACACCCATGCTGGGGAGAAGTGCACAGCCTCACATAATAGAGGTGTGCGCCTTGAAGCATTACACCACAGAGTGGCATGTTTTTCAGTCTGCGTGTGTGCAAAATACATGCAGAATAATTCAGTGCAGTGCAATCCTCGGGGTCGTCCTGGGGCTCCCGATCGAGAACAGAGGACAAGGAGCATGCCAGAGTAGGGCCGTGCAAAAAATATATATTATTTGATATATGTATTTAAGTTTTAGCCAGCGGTCAATAGTCAGTAGTCGGTAGCCAGTAGTCAGTAGTCAGTAGCCAGTAGAGCACAGCACGGTCCAGTAGCGCAGTACAGTAGTATTGCAATACAGCACCGTGTACTAGCTAACAGTGCAGTGTAGTACAGTGTACTACAGTGTTTACAGTAGTGTATTGTGCAGAGTACAGTGCAGTGCAGAGTACAGTGCAGTGCAGAGTACAGCGCAGTGCAGAGTACAGTGCGGTAAAATTACAGTAGCAGTGCAGCAATACAGTACAGTACGCGCTCAATACAGAACAGTACAGTACAGTAGCAGTGCAGTATAATACAGTGCAGTACAGTAGGTACTAGTACAGTACAGTACAGAGTAGAGTCGATTGGATTCGAGTACTACAGTAGAGTGGAGTACAGCACGGTAGAGTAGGGTAGTAGGCTAGGGCAGGGTACTGGTAGAGTAGGGTCGAGTAAGTAGGGTAGGGTAGGAGTATACTAATGTACAGCACAGCACAGCACAGCGCTGCATAGCACAGTACAGTACAGTAACAGCACAGCACCTAGTACGGTCAGGGATGCCACAATGCATTCTCAATCATGCAAGCGACTGCTGCTGGTGCGAGCTCTTTCCCACAGTGATGGCACACACGATTCGCCCCCACATGTCATCATGCCATGCCAAGGCACAGCACGGTACAGCACAGTAGACGCAGCAGGCGGCTCAGCTCTTGTAAGTACTTACGCCAGGCGTTCCAGAACAGAGCGTACAGATCTAGAGAGTACAGAGTAGTACAATAAGTAAATCTCAGTAGAGGCAGTACGAGTTTACAGTACTAGTACAGTACTACTTACAGTACTAGACAGCATGATGTCCTAGCCTCCGCAGTTGACGGCTCAGCCTCAGCTAGTCCTAGCCTCCGCAGCCCACATGATGCCGGCTCCGGTGGTGGACGTGGATCTTAGCGCCTCCGTGCAAGTTCTCACGCGAAGCCGGGGTACTCATCGATTTGTGTCGTACGCGGTGGAGAATGTGAAAGAGGAGACCGTTGGCACACTGAAGGTGAGAATTCTAAGGAACATGTGGGACGAAGACGCTCTGCGCATGATGAGGCCGCTGCTGTGCCGCCCGGTGGTGGAGCATGACGACAGGGATGATGTGGAGTTCCTTTGGCTCTGCGACGAAACGTTCACAATAGAGTATGTACAGACGTATGCTCATCAGCATTGGTGTGACTACCCTGACGAGATACATCTCGCTTTTCTACACGAGGTGGAAGTGCATGACCTGCAGTTTTACCACGCCCACGACCAGTGGAGACTGATCCATTTAATTACAGTTGCCTGAGGGGCCTTGTTGTGCGCAGCACAGCGCAGCGCAACAGCACAGATCACCCTCATATGTTGTACAGTAATACCGTATTTACTAGCACAGCACGGTCACAGCGCAGTAGTATACTTAGCACAGCACATATACTTAGCACAGCACCGTCGAATCAAACCTCGTGGTTTCATGAATTGTAGCCAGGGCTGCGTGGGTCAGTGGTTGTTTATTAGAGTGGCATGTACAGTCAGTGCAACTACGACGCCGAGCTGTGAGGCCGAACCGTGACGAGAAAAATATTCCCCTCATCTGGGTGAGCCTGAGGCCCCCACTTGCAGATGATATAGCACTAGCTAGCACTTCTGGTTACCAGGATTTTAACCCTACAGTAAGTAGTACTTAAGTAATTAGTACGGTACTCAGAGTAACCTCGTGTAGTACATCTTACAGCAGAAGTAACTTACTACTTTACAGTATAGTTACTTAGTGTAGTAAGTAGTAGGTAGTAGCAGTATAACAGTACACCGTACAGTTCCGTACTACAGTAGGACTGTAGTATGCAGAACAAAAGACAATTATTTATTCAATATTGTAACAGTCTTTAATCATGTACGAGGACAGTACAACGCAATAACAAATTCAGCACAGTTCAGTGCTGCACAGCATTCTGCGCAGTCAGTCCAGTGCAACACAATAGAATTATAGTGCAAAACTGTATTAAGTATTATTTACGGTGCAGTAAAGCACTTACAGACAGCATACCATGCAGTAAGTATACTACGTACTACTTTACTCGTGTTTGTTTTATTGCAGTTTATTTAAAACAGTAGTATATGACAGCGCACTGAGGCACAGCACAGGACGAAACATCTGTCATTGTGCAGTGTATGGCTGCAAGAGCAGGCGGTTCAACCCCGGCATGGCTCGCACAATACAACACAGCAGAGTACAGCGGCACAGTAGCAGCAGAGAGCATACGACCTTATAGTATGATGCTAGAGTATAGTTACATAGCTGAGTGTATTAACATACAGTAACATTGCGATTACAATGCAGTAAGCTACCTTACTTAGTACTTATACAATACAGTAGTAAGTAGTAACTATTGTACTACGATCGTGTGGCTCAGGCAGGCGGCTTAGCCCTTGCAGGCTTTAGTCGGTTAGTCCTCTCATGGTTGACAATCGAGAGCTGGCGGCAAGCAGCGAGCGGCTCAGCCCTTGCATCTGTGAGTTCCCTATGTTGTCCCTGGACATCGCGCGCTCCAGCGAGTCGTATGAAGAGCCGCCGGCGCCCTGGACACCTGCACTTGAAGCAGCTAAGCTTGACAAGTGCGTACAAAGAGCACAGTGTTTGGCTTCAGGGTACGTCGAGAATGCCTTGGCAACCGCACGTGCCGTTCAAGCCCCAGATGAGGTTGCAAGTAGTCTGGAATGTACTCTGCAGTGCCTGCGCTTGGACACGCCGGAAGCAGCCGGCAATGCCTACAGAGCCATGTCCCGGGCCCTGGGCTCCTGCCCCAAGGGTGTCTATGACGGCTTGCACACCACATTGCGTGGGACATCGCGATACGTGATTGACCACTTGGTCTGGAGGGCCCAGGCGCGAGCTCCAGTTGGCAACGAAAGCCTCTTCACAGAGTCGCTGAAGAATGCACTTCGTGGAGATCTTGATGAGACTGACCGGGATACAATGAGCAAGTTCGGGCATTCATACTCGAGGACTGTGGCGAGTGTCTTCAAGCACGCGCATCTCAGCAAAGCCAAGGCCGCGGGCGTAAAGAGGGGCAGGCGGAATGCTCGTGTCAGAACTCGTGCTGGTGCGGTTGCCGCTGCCCCTGGGCTCGAGAGACAGGAATCGAGTGATCGTTGGGACCTTGTGATCCCGGGAAGCACTTCAGGAATCAATGCAGGATGCACTGTCATTGAGGGTTGGCAGGTCGTGGACTGAGAAGCACTGGGTTGGTGCCTCCGGGGTAACCACGAGTGGAGTGCAGTACTGTCAGGCGCTGCACGGGGAAAACATAGTACTACAGTCCAGCAGAGTATTTACTTAACTAGTACAGTACTACAGCACAGCAGCATGGAGCTCTGAGGCAGCGCTTTTTAAAGTAAAGTGCTAAGTAGTAGGTAATACCTATTGCCGGACAGCATGTATGAAGAGTAGCACAGTACAGCGCAGCACAGTATTTTAATATTATTGATTAGTAATACTAACTTAACTAAGTACTTAGTACAATTTGGTATAAGAAGTTATTAAGCAAGCACTGCGATCCAATGTCCTCATTGCTGTGTGCGGCGGCCGCGAGAACAGTAACATTAGTCTTTTACAGTACAGTACAGCAAAAATAAGTAGTCTAGGACCACTACAGCACAGTACTTTACTTGCAGTAACATTAGCATTACTGCAGTATCAGTACAGTGCTTATTATACGCTGTAACAGTACAGAACTGACATTATACAGTGCAGGTCAACAGAGCACACCACAGCACAGTACAATACAAGGCAATAGTACTGTGCTACAGAACATCTACTACAGCACATTATACATTACTACAGTAGTACAGGACAGCACAGTATACAGTACAGCACAGTATTGACACCGTGCACACGGCAGGCGGCTCAGCCCCTGCATGCCTGACATTCCAGTTATTGAGTACAGTAAGTACAGTACGTTATTGTATACTTACAAAACGGAACGGCACGACACCACGGTACAATACGGTATAATAAGTACTTACTACGACTTAAGTTAGCACACGGCTCAAGTACGGGTTGCCATCCCAAACTTAAAACCGTGCGCATGGGAAGCAACTTCCGCCTTGGAACTCACCTTCCGGTAAACTATACTCCTCGAGTTGGACAACGACTCACCGTCATCGAGACCTGGGTTGAGGAAATTGACGGAACTTCCGTTACTTTCTTCGAGCTGGGCATCGAGTTGAGAGGGCCTCCTCTTTGGCAACCCGAGCGTGTCAGCCTCTACCTGGAGACGCTCGAAGGTAGAGTGACCCCTCTTGCCCCAGAGAGACGGAACCGCCAGAGAACCCGGCAGCAACCTCAGCAACAGCAGCAGCAACAACAACAACATGAGCAGGAGCCGATCCTGATCAATGACTCCCAGCCCGCGGCAGAAGGAAGCTTGGAAGAGACCGTTCCCTTTGCCTTCCCTCCCGAATATGAAGAGCTCGCACGTCGTGCACAGTCTCCCTTGGCTACACGTGAGATCGACTCCCCGCCTGGCTGGGACCCGCTGAAGCGTCAGAAAAACGAACATTCTGATGACATGCAAGTGGGGGCCCCAGCTGATGAAACGAGAGGGGAAGCCGTCGAAATCGTCTCGGGAACCCTGAACGATGATGAAGATGCTGATCTCGATGAAGAGGGCCTGAAGACCCCGAACCCCTGCAACATCCCGATCGAGGACATCCCGCTGTCGCACCCATTGGAGGATGGTCTCCCTGCAGGCCCCCCGCAAGGCTTCTCAACTCCTCTGGTCGCACAGCTTCCTGCCAATGGCAGCGGTGGTCTTGACATGACTTGCGTTCATGGTATAAATGCGTAAGTACTTACTTTACGCAGGCATTCTGTGTTCAAGCGGTGCAGCCGCGCATCCCTTGTGTAAGTATTGCCCTTCTTCGGTATTAGCTAGCTGGCATTTGCAAGGGAAGATGACAATTACAGCTGCATGCGATCATCTGTCTGAGTGTACTAGTGCTTGCACTGATGACCTCTCTGAGCGCAGCTGTCTCAGTGAAGTGTCTGAGGGCAGTGTTGACGACCTCCCTGAGTGCAGCTGTCTCGGTGAAGTGTCTGAGGGCAATCTTGACAAGGGCCAACGACAGCATAGCAGTATTTGTCCTACTGAAGCCGATCCCCCAGCCCCCGCTCAAAAAGCCACCCCTGAGAAGATCGAGCACATCCAGGAAACCGTCATGGAGAATGCGGCGTCAGCAAGTGGGGCATTGTCGCACCAGCCATCTGTGCCACCACCATGGAGGCAGCAAAGGCCAGCACCGCCGTGGAGGCAGCGAGGCCCGTTGCCATCGTGGAGGCAGCAAGGACCGGGGCCATCACCAGGGTGTTGGTCCCAATTGAATGGCACGTCATCTCTTGCCGCCATCTCAGCCATTGCCAGTGCCACAGGGCCGAGCAGGCAGAGCAAGTCCGCCCGTCGGCACAAACGCAAGAAACAGGTGGCGAAAGCTCTGATCACAGGCACGTACCGGCCTACAGGACCAACACCTCCGACAACAGGTGCTGCTCGGTTGCGCCGGCAGCAGAAGACGAGAGCACTTGCAAAGAATAAGGCGGCGCAGGCAGTGCACGCGGCTGAGGCTTTCGAGTGCTCTTCAGCGCCAGAGGTGTGATCCGAGGTTCCGGGTCAGGTTGTATAATACAAGGGTTGAGAGCTCTTCTCCAGGAGCGCAGTGTAAAAAGGTGGTGAGCATGAGCATATTAAGGCTGGACTTGACCCCACAAGACACTGATATGCTGTGGTGCATCATCTTGTATAAACCATATTGTACAGCACAGTACGCACAGTACTGTAAGTACTATACTGCATAGAGGACCGGGCAGTCAGTGCAGTGCGTTGTTAGTACAGTATAATAGTACAGTACTCTAAGTTAATAGTGTAGTAATTTGCGTACTTACTTATCACTTAGCATATTGATTTAATGTTATACGATACAGGTACTTTTTGTTGTAAGTACAGCGCAGCACAGTACAATTACAGTGCAGTATTACAGAAAGGCACAGTCAGTGAGCGTGCGGGCCATGTGCTTTGTGTCTTGGTTTTGAGTTAGACCGTATAATAAAGGCAAGTCTTACTATTTATTATATGCTACAGTTACAGTGTAATGCACTGTATATTTATAGCACAGTTGGAGCACTGTAGTATAGTACAGCAGTCAAGTCATAAAGCAGTATTGTATTAGTACACACTTACAGTACAGTACAGCACAGTGCCACAGTGTGTTTTCAATTCCATACAGCACATCTGTCCCAGGCTAGTGCAAGAGCCCTTACAAGATGCATTCCGCCGCAGGCGAGCGGCTCAGCCCTTGCAGGTCTCCAGTCTCTCATGGTTGACACTGGTGACTGACGCTGGTGGCAAGCGGCTGAGCCTTTGCAGTAATCCATCCTGGACGGTTGGCGATGCAATGTGCCTCACATGTGCTAGGGCGCATCGTACCGCCATGGGGTGGTCTCAGGGGCCATGATCGCTATCAGCGCATAAAGCCTGGGGACGCAGGGCGTGCTGGGAAAGGCTCTTACGGCGAGGTGTATGCAGCCATGGACACACTCAAGGACCGGATTGTGGCAGTCAAGGTGCAGGAGTCACAATCGAAAGCTGCGGAGCGGGAGTACCACATGTACAACATACTCTCCGCTTATCCTCACGAAAACGTACAAGCATTGCTGGACACTTTTGTCATGCCTACTAGCAGCTTGGGGAAGGGGCTGATGTGCTTCGTGTTCTCGTACAGCCCCATGACATTGTGGGAAACCTTCAGTTGCCGGACAGGTTTGAAGGGTCTGTTGGAGCGTCCTCGGGTGCTCAACTACGTCCGCGGCATGGTGCATGGCGTCGGTTGGTTGCATGGTCTCAAAATGGTGCATGGGGACCTCTCGATGGCTAATTTCCTCGTCACCGATGATAACAAGATTTTGGTTTCTGACTATGGCACAGCATTCTCTTCGGCTTCCTCGCTCAGTGCTGCGCCGCCGAAATGTACATTGTACGTTGCAGCGCCAGAGGCCATCCTCAGGGCACAGCCCCTGGGAAGCAGCATTGATTGCTGGGCTGTGGGCATCAACACCTTGGCATTGATGACAGGCGAAATCCCAACCCTGAGACGTGAGACTGGTGCGGATGACCAACACATCATGGTGTTTGCTGCCCAGGTCCAACTCTTGGGGTATCCATCAGACGAGTCATGGCCTGGACATGCGACCCTGCCCATGTGGAAATCCGTTAGTACCGCCATTGACGACACACCGAGAGTTTGTTCACTGGAAGAGGTCATCCTGAAGAGCAGCATGTGGGCACACGACAGCTTAAAGGGTAACGTGTTGGCCTTCGTGGGGGGTTTGCTCCGGTGGAGCCCAGAGCAGCGATGGACGATGGAGCTCGCCAGCTCGGCAAAGCTGCTGCAGTGTCACGATGCACTTCCACCGCAGGAGGAGGTACGCTCCCGGAAGGCAAGCGGCTGCTCATTTGATGATGAGGCACCTCCCGGTAAGAAGGCTAAGCCACTCGACATGTCATCCAAGGGTCCGCTGCATGACAAGAGCGATGCAGTGAAGAAGCCTTCTCTCACCAAGAGGGACACTGACACCGACTGCTCACCGGCACGCTCACCGGCACCCTCACCAGCACCGGATGCTGGTGAGAGCATGGGCAGCGACGCTTCAGGGCCAACAAGCGATCTCTGTCAATGCACAGGAAATTGCGGAATGCAGGCATGTGCTTCCAACAAAAACAAACGTCGAAAAAGCAACGGTAGTTTGCCAAACGTGATTTGCAGGGAGGTCTGCGTGAACGGGACAAAATACTGTGTCCAATGCAAGTGCGAGCTGGATGGATGCATGGGGCCCCGGCATTTTTATACAGGTCGTTTTTGCAGAGTACACGACAAGACACACAACACCGGGAATAAGAGCAGCTTCGTCAATCGCATGGGCGTCCACCAAATGCAGAAGAGTTGGAGTTCTGAGATCAGAACCCTTGCGCGCTTGAGCTTCATCTTTGACCGGCCGCTGTCATTGCCCTGGGACATCAAGGCTTGGGTAGACTTCTGTGCCAAAATCTGTCCACCAAAGCGCAACGCCACCATCCCTCCAGAAACGTTTGCCCTCTTATTCTTTGCACATGCCGTGAAGTGGCCGGTGCTGGTCAACCACTGGGCTACACTTCACCTCGAGGTTCACCGCTACTACTACGTAGGTAAGTACTAGTACTATTACTTTACTTGTACTTACTCTTTGCAGAGTATCATACTTACGGTATGTATTACAATACTAGCACGTGTGGTTATTTATTACTGCTAGTATTTATTCAGTGATATTACAGTTGTTATTATTGCAATACAGTGTAATACTTACACTTAGGTACTCTGATTTAAGTGCAACAGTACAAGACAATACCGTAATACTCAGTGAGTAAGTGTTATACAAGTCTGTACTCGTACTAGAGCGGATTCCATACAGAGCAACAGTGACATTGTACAACACGCCGCTTAAGAACACTACGCTACAGCACACTAGGACACTGATAGCATTAATCTTCAGTTATTACATTACAGTGCAGCACAGTACACCTGCAGTGTAGTACTACTAGTAAGTGTGCAGCACAGTAGACCACAGTACTGCAGTATTGCAAATAAGTATTACTAGCACAGAGCAGTACAGGACTACAGGAAGTACAGAACAGTGCAACACAGTATTTCCACAGCTCAGGGCAATATGGGAGAGTAAAGTCGTAGCACTTATTTTGTATACTGCAGTAACTTAGAACTGTTTAATACAACACAGCAGGAACTTCAGTAACATAATGGTACTGTACATCACAGTGTAGTAGCAGCAGGCGGCCGAGCCCCTCGCGGCCTGGTTTAGTGACATGGTACAGCACTGAACAATACAGTACTCATAGAGTACTTAAGTAAGTACTACAGTACCGGATAGTAAGTTACTAGTGCAGTATTTACAATCACAATACGGTAAGTACTACTTTACGTAGCACAGAGCAATACAATACAGTCAAGTCGTACTCGTATTTTAGCACAATACATTTTACTACAAGGTTGACAGTTATTTTGACGATATGACACGGTACTTAGTACTACGATGACAGTGCAAAGTACATCAGTACAAAGTTTGAGTACAAGCGCATTACAAGAGAAAGTACTGGTACTACTACACAGCAAGTCTTGCAACGCAGTACTTACGAGAGAAGCGGAGAGAAGAGAGAAGCAGAAGTAAGTACCAGGTACTACAATACAGCACAGCACAGTATAGTGCGGCACAGCACAGTACAATAGAATTGCCCAGTACAGTTAGCCAATACAGTGATAGTGCACGAGGCGGCGCGGCCCATCACATCCATGACAATCATGAAGGAGCTCAGCAGTGTTTTGGAATATGCCAACAACAAGGAGTTCGAGGCGATGCACCGCGTCATGTCCAAGGGGTTGACACCTGCAGTCATGGGGGCCGTGATGACCGGTGTTCAGACAGGGTTGCTCACGAAGCTGTCGGGTGGCGTCAAGACTGACGGGAAGGTGCTGTCCCTTGGCCTTCGTGGTGACAAGTATTTGCTGCACGACTCCGGTTCTGCTGCTTGGAAGGCAGCAGTCGAATATGTGGACAGAGTGATTGCCACTGCGCGCAGGGCCAACTTGGCCTGGCCTGCCAGCCAGGAAGGGATACCAGTATTCTTGCAAGGTCTCCTGACACTTCTGAAAGAATGCCGTCACAGGGGCGTGGATAGGGTCGGGCTGTTGGGTGGAGCTACGTCAACTTGCACCTACATTGTTAAACATGGCTGCCGTTGTTTCATTGTGGCGCTGGCTCAATCAGGCCTGTATGATCCTTGGTACGGAGATATGCAAATGAAAGCCATCAAGGAGTGGTTGCCTGATGAGAAGAAGTATGTAGAAGCCGTTAAAGACTGGACGTGCGAGGCTATCGAGAAGACATTCAGTCTGAACCCTGCCATTTTCAGCTGCTGCTTGTGCCTCATTGGTGGCCTTACCGAGGAGGAGAGGACACAACTCATGCAAGCCGCTGACAAGGACCTGCTCAAACCTGTCTTCGCGTGGGAGATGACGTGGCGAGAGGGGGTGCCCAAGGACGGCTTTAGCCCAACACCAAAGAGTTTGGTGGAGGCTTTGAATGGGGCGCCTGCGCACACCCCCTCGCGCAGAGCATGTTAAAACAACTTGGCGAGACCTGACGAGACCTAGCAAGACTCATTGACTGACCTAACGAGACAGGGCACAACGTGCCCGAGTTTCGTCTGAGCCATGTCTGCGTCCTGCCTGTGCCTCGTTATGTGTTTCGCCGGGTGGCCTGGCGAGACCTGACGAGACCTAGCAAGACTCATTGACTGACCTAGCGAGACAGGGCACAACGTGCCCGAGTTTCGTCTGAGCCATGTCTGCGTCCTGCCTGTGCCTCGTTATGTGTTTCCCCGGGTGACCATATCAGGTCATACCAAATGATAGTTAGATGACTATAAAAGTGTATTATATTCATAGTTACTTACTTACTACTCTACTACGCTATGTTATGTTATGTTATCATTATATTAGGTTACTAAGTGTTGTTTTATAGCATGTCACTGTTATATTATTATATGGTAGCGTGCTGTATTACATGTGCTATAGTAGTATAAGTATATAGTACTACATTACTACATTACAGGCAGTATATTACATTGTACTGTTATAAAGAGTACCTACTTAATCATATTAGATCAGAACGTAGTAGTACATTTTATTGTATTTTAGTACTTATGATATATCATGTTACTATGCCAGATTATGCTATATGACTATATTATATTAGATTAGAACGTAGTATCCTATCATTTTACGTTGCTACGTCATAACATAACATTATACCATATCATATCATATCATACCGTATCATACCATATTACAGTATATCAATATGATACATGACCGTGAAGTATTAGTTTATAGTAGTTGCATCATGTTATTTTACTATATTGCATTATATTATAGTGTATGATGTTATATTACATTATAGCATGTTATATTATACCTAGTACGACTTATTTTACATTAGTTGCATTATCGCATTACATTATAATACATTATCTTATATTGTTGTAAATGTATATTGTTTAATGTTTTATACAATGTCAGTACATAAGTATATTAGATCATACTATATTATGCTATACGTAAGTTATTATAGTATATTATATTATATGATATTATATTTTATCGTATAGTACATCGTAGTGTTTGATTATGCCCTGTTATATTTTGTTACTTATATATTATATTACTATTGGATTGTTTGGTATTGTATTACAGTGTGCTGTATGGTTATGCTGTATTCTATTTCTATGGTAGTAATCTTATAGCATATTATCTTATAATCTACTATATCATATTTTATTATAGTAGATTACAATATGTTATAATATAATGTATCATATTATAGCTATTATAATATATTGTATTATATTATAACATATCATATCGTATCATACCATGTTATATTATACTATATGTTAAGTATATTGTAAGTATTACTATGTAGTAATATTTTATTATGGCATTATGGTAATTATACTGTAGTCGTATAGTATGTCATCTTATATTATTGTTATAGTTTGTATAGTATATTATACTGATATAGTAGTTGTTTGATCCCACAACATAATATCATATAATGGATCATACCCATATGTCTTATCATACTTACCATATCATGTGTCATAGTACAGTACTTATGTTGTTAATCATATAGCATATATCATATGTATATAATACTAGCCTAAATGATAAAACATGCGTCACATCATACCATGCCATATCATATGTCACATCACATCATACGCCGACACCCCAAGTTGCAGTTGATCCGTTTTGACATTGATTTCTTCTCGAAAGATGATCAGGTGAAACCACCCCGAGACCAGGCAAGACCACCCCGAGACCACCCCGAGACAAGGCGAGACCGCCCCGAGAGAAGGCCAGACCACCCTGAGACCAGGCGAGACCAGCCCGAGACCAAGCGAGACCAGCCAGAAGTCAACCCGAGACCAGGGGAGACCACCCCGAGACCAAGCGAGAGCAGCCGAGACCACCCCGAGACCAGGCGAGACCACCCTGGTGAGGAGAATTACATTAACAAATTCCACAATTTGCAAATTATAACACGAATTACCCGTGGATTACCAGTGAATTAACTGGTGAATTACCGGTGAACCAATTATGTGCAAATGACACGTGAATTACCGGTGAATACTGGTGAACTACCGGTGAATTACCGGTGAATTACCGGTGAACTACTGTTGAATTATTGGTGGGGGAGAGTTATGAGCAAATTCCCGAAAATTGTGTGCGAATTACATGCAGAAGACCCGTGAATTACAGTGAATTATTGGTGAATTACCGGTGAACTATTGTGAATTATTGGCAAATTATTGGCGAGGATACTTATGAGCACATTCCACAAAGATTCTTTGCGAATTACATGCAAATGACCTGTGAACTACCGGTGAACTACTGGTGAACTACCGGTGAACTACCGGTGAACTACCGGTGAACTACTGGTGAACTACTGTGAACTACTGTGAATTACCGGTGAACTACTGGTGAACTATTGGTGTGGAGAATGATGAGCAAATTCCACAAAATTCTTTGCGAATTACATGCAAATGACCCGTGAACTACCGGTGAACTACTGGTGACCTACCGGTGAACTACCGGTGAACTACCGGTGAATTACCGGTGAACTACTGGCAAACTACCGGTGAACTATTGTGAGCTACCGGTGAACTCCTGGTGAACTACTGGTGTGGAGAATGATGAGCAAATTCCACAATTCTTCACAAATTACATGCAAATGACCCGTGAACTACCGGTGAACCACTGGTGAACTACCGGTGAACTACCGGTGAATTACCGGTGAATTACTGGTGAACTACCGGTGAACTATTGTGAACTACCGGTGAACTACTGGTGAACTACTGGTGTGGAGAATGATGAGCAAATTCCACGAAATTCTTTGCGAATTACATGCAAATGACCGGCGAACTACCGGTGAACTACTGGTGAACTACCGGTGAACTACCGGTGAACTACTGGTGAACCACCGGTGAACTACTGTGAATTACCGGTGAACTACTGGTGAACTACTGGTGTGGAGAATGATGAGCAAATTCCACAAAATTCTTTGCGAATTACATGCAAATGACCCTTGAACTCCCGGTGAATTACTGGTGAACTACCGGTGAACTAACCGGTGAACTACTGTGAACTACCGGTGAACTACTGGTGAACTATTGGTGTGGAGAATGATGAGCAAATTCCACAAATTTCTTTGCGAATTACATGCAAATGAGCCGTGAACTACCGGTGAACTACTGGTGAACTACCGGTGAACTACCGGTGAACTACTGGTGAACTACCGGTGAACTACTGTGAACTACCGGTGAACTACTGGTGAACTACTGGTGTGGAGAATGATGAGCAAATTCCACAAAATTCTTTGCGAATTACATGCAAATGACCCGTGAACTACCGGTGAACTACTGGTGAACTACCGGTGAACTACCGGTGAACTACCGGTGAACTACTGGTGAACTACCGGTGAACTACTGTGAATTACCCGTGAACTAACTGGTGAACTACTGGTGTGGAGAATGATGAGCAAATTCCACAAAATTCTTTGCGAATTACATGCAAATGACCCGTGAACTACCGGTGAACTACCGGTGAACTACTGGTGAACTATTGGTGAACTACCGGTGAACTACCGGTGAACTACTGGTGAACCACCAGTGAACTACTGTGAACTACCGGTGAATTACCGGTGAACTACTGGTGTGGAGAGTTATGGGCAAATTCCACAAATTTCTTTGCGAATTACATGCAAATGACCCGTGAACTACCGGTGAAGTACTGGTGAACTACCGGTGAACTACCGGTGAACTACCGGTGAACTACTGGTGAACTACCGGTGAACTACTGTGAGCTACCGGTGAACTACTGGTGAATTACTGCTGTGGAGAATGACGAGCAAATTCCACAAAATCATATGTTCATTACATGCAAATGACCCATGAACTACCGGTGAACTACTGGTGAACTACCGGTGAACTACCGGTGAACTACCGGTGAACTACTGTACTGTGAACCACCGGTGAACTACTGGTGAACTACTGGTGGTGAAAATGATGAGCAAATTCCACAAAATTCTTTGCGAATTACATGCAAATGAGCCGTGAACTACTGGTGAAGTAACGGTGAACGACCGGTGAACTACCGGTGAACTACTGGTGAACTACCGGTGAACTACTGTGAACTTACCGGTGAACTACTGGTGAACTATGGTGTGGAGAATGATGAGCAAATTCCACAAAATTCTTTGCGAATTACATGCAAATGAGCCGTGAACTACCGGTGAACTACTGGTGAACTACCGGTGAACTACTGGTGAACCACCGGTGAACTACTGGTGAACTAAGTACTCCGGTGAACTACTTGTGAAGTACCGGTGAACTGCTGGCGAGGAGAATTATGAGCAAATTCCACAAAATTCTTTGCGAATTACATGCAGATGACCTGTGAACTACTGGTGAACCACTGGTAGATTACCGGTGGACCGGTGAACTACTGGTGAACTACTGGTGAGCTATTGGTGGGCTACTGGCGCAGTACTGGTGAGGGTTGCGGGGCCATGGTCGCTTACACCCACGGCGGGGTTGGGGGCCACGGTTGTTTACAACCACGGCGGGTTGGGG
>Ga0208427_1000264_pt1 | contig 22708 bp, 23 predicted proteins | sample DEB08_DNA_FD_184532 | JGI IMG/M metagenome (GOLD analysis project Ga0208427, IMG submission 184532) | Aqueous microbial communities from the Delaware River and Bay under freshwater to marine salinity gradient to study organic matter... | ecosystem: Environmental > Aquatic > Marine > Coastal ...
TAACATCTCAATCAAAGTTGTGAATAATTACGGTTGGGTAAACATCTAGTTGCAATTAGAGGAGGGATGTAGTATACTATAGGTGTTCCTTCGGGAACTCTTTTTCAACAACGAGGATTATCTCATTATGTCAAGTCAAGTAATCGAAGGTGTGGTGAACTTCTCAAACGTCACCAAGCACGATGTGTTCAACGGTCAGGACACTGGCACGTTCAGCATGACCATTACCATGTCTGAGGACGATGCGGCTACACTGGCGGCACAGGGTGTCAAGATCAAGGACTACGAAGGCAACAAGCAGCGTAAGTTTAAGTCTAAGTACACCATCGGTATGTACGACGCCGAAGGCAACGCGTACAACGGTGAGGTTCCGTACAACTCTCGTGTGCGCCTGAAGTACAAGACAGGTCCAGCACACCCTGTCCACGGTACTCCAACGTATCTGGAAGCAGTCAAGGTGCTAGAGGAGGCAGAAGTTTCAGCAGAAGCTGTTGACTTCTGATGGACTCTAAATTCCTACACCACGAGGAGTGTCCCAAGTGTGGCAGTAGGAACAACGTGGCGGTCTACTCTAACGGTGGTCGCCACTGTTTTTCTGCCGACTGTGACTATCACGTAAACGGTGAAACAGGAGAGGAAACACAGGTGTCAACACCTAGTAACCTGAACATGGGTGGTGTCGTTGCTGGCATACCAGAGCGTCGTTTGTCTGCCAAGACCGTAGGTAAGTATCAGGTCACGGTGGAGTACGACGCTAACGGTAAGATAGCCCGGCACTTCTACCCGTACTACGATGTAGACACAGGTGAGTTAGTTGCTGCCAAGTCTCGCATCGTCAAGACCAAAGACTTCCTGTCGTCAGGCTCAATGTCTAACGTAGGTCTGTTTGGTCAGAAGCAGTGCCGTGGCAAAGGGAAGTACGTCACGATCACTGAGGGCGAACTGGACGCCATGTCAGTGTACGAAATGTTCGGACACAAGTACGATGTGGTATCACTGAGGTCTGGTGCGTCTAGCGCATCAAAAGAGATCAAGGCACAGCTAGAGTGGCTTGAGGGTTACGATAACGTGGTCGTTTGTTTTGACCAAGACAAAGCAGGAGAACTAGCAGTAGAGCAGATCAAGGATCTGTTTAGTCCCAACAAGCTGAAGATATGCAGTCTGCCTCTGAAGGACGCCAGTGAAATGCTCATGGCTAACAGGGTGCAGGAGTTTACACAGGCGTGGTGGGACGCAAAGGTGTACAGACCGGACGGTATCATTGCTGGTGCTGACACATGGGAGGCGCTGGTAAACAAGCGTCAGGTACAGAGCATACCTTATCCGTGGGACGGACTCAATGAACTCACCAGAGGACACAGACCCTACGAACTGGTCACTATCACCAGCGGTTCTGGTATGGGAAAGTCCCAGTTTATCAGAGAGCTTGAGTACGATTTGCTCCACAGAACCGACGCCAATATCGGTGTACTTGCACTCGAGGAAGATGTCGCAACGACAGCTCTGGGAATTATGTCGGTGGCGTCATCTAGGCGGCTACACTTGGAGGAAGATACGCCTATTGATGAGCTTAGACCTCACTGGGAAGCAACGATGGGTTCTGGACGTTATTACCTGTTTGACCACTGGGGATCAACGTCTGCCGATGAGCTTCTTTCAAGAGTACGGCACATGGCAAAAGCCTGTGACTGTCGATACATCATCCTCGACCACCTGTCCATCGTGGTTTCTTCTCAAGAGAACGGGGACGAACGGAAGGCTATAGACGAAATTATGACAAAGCTACGCACACTGGTGGCAGAGACAGGAATCACACTGTTCCTCGTGTCGCACCTGAAGCGTACCTCTGGCACAGCACACGAGGACGGAGGCCGCATAAGCCTACAGGATCTCAGGGGATCTCAGTCTATCGCACAGCTATCAGATATTGTCATAGGCATGGAGCGTAACCAGCAACACGAGGACGAGGACACTAGGAACACAACGTGTGTACGCATACTCAAGAACCGCTACGCTGGAGAAACTGGACCCGCTTGCTGGCTACGGTACGACAAGTTTACCGGACGTATCCACGAGTGTGCCAACCCTAATCCACCGGAGACTGAGTTTTGAACATCGTCTTTTGTGACATTGAAACTGACGGTTTAGACGCCACTACCATCTGGTGTGCTGTCTGCCGACACAACTTAGAGAGCGAGGTGATTTGTAATGAAGCAGATTTCAAGGCGTATGTATCGCGTAAAGCGCCAGCTAAATTCATATTCCACAACGGAATTGGCTTTGATGTTCCTGTGGTCGAGCGTATTTGGAATTTTACTTTTGACAGGAGCATGGTCGCTGACACTCTAGTAATGTCTAGGCTGGCTGACCCAAGCAGGTCTGGTGGACACTCGTTGCGTAACTGGGGAAACATCCTAGGGTTTGCAAAGGGTGACCACGAGGATTGGTCGCAGCTTACACCACAGATGATTGACTACTGCATACGTGACGTAGAGTTGACTGAGGCGGTGTACAACAGGCTACGGGTAGAGCTAGAGGGTTTCTCACAGGCCAGCATTGACCTAGAACACAGTGTGCAGTGGATCATACAGGAACAGGAGCGTAACGGGTGGCTACTGGATCAACGTCTGTGCCACACGCTGTGCGCTAGGTTCAAGGAGCGTATGTATGAAATCGAGGAAGAACTCCAGAGGGTGTTCCCGCCGATTGTTGAAGAAAGGATCTCTGAGAAAACAGGCAAGCGCCTTAAGGATAAAGTTACGGTATTCAATCCCGGCTCAAGGCAACAGGTGGCAGAAAGACTTGAAGCTAAGGGTGCTGTTTGGTCGGAACTCACACCGTCTGGTAGGCCACAGGTGGACGAGAGGACGCTTGAGGAAAACAAACATATACCGGAAGCTGTTCTCGTCCTTGAGTACCTTCTTCTGCAGAAGCGTTACGCACAAGTATCCTCTTGGATAGAACACGTTGAGGACGACGGTAGGGTACACGGGAGAGTTACAACCAACGGTGCTATCACAGGACGGATGACACACCAGAACCCTAACATGGCACAGGTTCCGTCAGTCAACTCTCAGTTTGGCAAGGAGTGTCGTGACTGTTGGATTGTACCAGAGGGACGCAAGCTGGTGGGAGTAGACGCCAGTGGACTAGAGCTACGTATGTTAGCTCACTACATGGGCGACGAGGAGTTTACAAATGTCTTGCTTAGAGACGATATTCACACCAGAAATCAAACTGCTGCTGGACTTGCAACAAGACCTCAGGCAAAGACTTTCATCTACGCTTTCCTCTACGGAGCAGGAGACGCAAAGATTGGAAGTATCATCGGAGGAACTGCAAGAGATGGGTATGCGCTTAGGACACGCTTTCTACGAAATACACCTTCTCTTGAAACTCTACGAGAGCGAGTTGGACAGGCGTCTAGGAAGGGTTACCTCACTGGCCTCGACGGACGAAAGCTCTGGGTCAGGTCAGAACATAGTGCACTGAACACGTTACTACAGGCGGCTGGTGCTATCATTATGAAGAAGGCTCTGGTGCTTCTGGATGACTACGCTACTCAGCACAACATTGACTACAAGTTTATAGGGAACGTACATGACGAGATACAATCGGAGGTGGCTTCAGAACAAGCAGAGAAGTTCGGCTGGCTCGCAGTCGAGTGCATCAAGGCGGCTGGCATTTCTTTTGAACTCAGATGTCCACTCGACGGAGAGTACAAGGTCGGACAAACATGGTCGGAGACACACTAATGAAACTAATGGATCCAAGTAGAGTAGGTGATATAGCAGAGTTTTATGCGGTTACATGGTTGTGGGATAACGGTTACGAAGTTTACCTCAATCCCGGTTCAACCGGATTTGTAGACATGGTGGCTTGGAAAGACGGAGAGTGTACTTTAGTTGACGTAAAAACACTACACAATAAGTACAAAACGGGACAGATAAAGCAAACTAGGACAGAACAACAAGTTAAATACAACGTAAGATTTCTAGGTTTTCACCCTAAGACTCGCAAACTACGATGGATAAACCACAAGGACACAGCATGAACAAACTTTACTCACTGGTAGACGATATCTACAAGGTGGTTTCTGAGAAGCAGCCAGCAGAAGGTGTTGACCTGATAGACGAGATAGACCGCTTTGGTGAGAACTGCAAGCGCCTCATGTCTAACCTGTTCACAGAGAAGCGTGACGGACGTAAGCTGCGTATGTCTAACATCGGGCGTGATGATCGTTACCTGTGGAACGTGGTCAACAACCCAGACGTACAAGAGGAGATGACACCTAACACATACGTCAAGTTTATGTACGGGCATCTGATCGAAGAGATGCTGTTGTTTCTCACCAGACTATCAGGACACGAGGTGACAGATGAACAGAAGCAGTGTGAAGTTGCGGGTGTTACAGGGTCTATGGACTGCAAAATTGACGGTGTTGTCACTGATGTTAAGAGTGTCTCCACTTTTGGGTTTAAGAAATTCAAGGACGGAAGTCTGGCTTTTGATGATCCGTTTGGATACGTTGCTCAAATTAAAGGATACGCACATTCAGAAGGAGAAACTAAGTTCGGCTGGTTAGCGATGGACAAACAGAACGGACACCTGACGTACCTCATGTACGACTCTGAGGACACACAGGCTCCCGTGTACGACAAGATCTCTTACGACATAGAGGAGCACATCAACCGCGTAAAAAAGCTCGTAGAGCAACCGGAAGCACCAGAGCACTGCCACGAAACCGTACCAGATGGCAAAAGTGGAAATCAAAAGCTCGCAGTCGGTTGTTCCTATTGTCCCTACAAGCATACCTGCTGGCCCGGACTAAGAACATTCATCTACTCAAGTGGTCCAAGGTACTTAACAGAGGTGGTCAATGAGCCGAAGGTCGCGGAAGTCTAAGCTAGGAAACTTTAGGTCGGAGTTTGAAAAAGATGTCGCAAAGCAGTTACAACCATTTGGCTTTAGCTACGAGCCGTTCCAAGTGGACTACATCATCCCACGGAAGTACACCCCAGACTTTGTGTACGAAAGAGGAGACAGAGCTTACCTCATTGAGTGCAAAGGATACTTTAGAGCAGGAGATACGCAAAAGTATAAAGCGATCTCTAGGTCATTACCGTGGACGCAAGAACTCATCTTTGTGCTGATGAAGCCTAACCAGAAAGTGAGTAAAAGTACCAAACTTACTATGGCTGAATGGTGTGACAAACACGAGATTTTATGGTATAATATAGATACACTTAAGGAGTTAGTCGATTATGTCTCTGACACTAGAAGAAATTAAGGAGCGTCTGTTGCGGTTATACGACCCTGATGATCTTCTGGAAGCACTACAGATTTCTGCTGAAGATATACTGGACAGATTTGAGGACAAACTGATACGCAAGCTAGACGAGTTTCAGGAGGAGCTAGAGGAAGAAGCGTATGCGGAATGAGTGGACAACTTATTTGGATAAACACGGTGAGGTTATGACTTACGGATCTATAGACGAAGCTAAACCAGAGGATTGGGACAGGGTGAACAAGAGTAAGACGTTTACAGGCAAATTGTTTCACCCCAGCGACAAACACAACCCTGTGACACAACCAGATCACTACAACAAGGGAGCCATCGAAGCCATCGAAGCAATCAAGGCGTCCATGCACCCACAAGAATACAAAGGATATCTCAAGGGAAACTGCCTGAAATACTTGTGGAGGTACGAATACAAGAACGGCGTAGAGGATCTCAGGAAGGCCAAGGTGTACCTAGAGTGGTTAATCAAGGAGGTCGCCACATGAAAGTTGTAGAGGGCAAGTTCGGTAAGACAGACGAGACAAAAGATGAGATCACTGCGTCTGAGTTTTTATCTAGGTTTGCTTTGAAGGCTCTGGGGTACGAAGAGGAAGGACGCAAGATCAAGGTGGCTGTAATCATGTACGAGGACGGTGAGATGTTTGAAGTAGCGTCCAACGAACAGTACCCTGACGGAGTGTATATGCTGCTTCAGATGGCAGCACAGGCAATCATTAATGAGACGCTAGGAGTAACTGAATAGATGGACGCATACCAACAGTACATACACAAGTCACGGTACGCTAGGTACTTGCCTGAGGAGAAGCGTCGGGAGACTTGGGAAGAAACAGTAGCGAGATACGTCAACTACTTTGCAAACAAGTTTGACATCGAAGACGTTTACGATGAAATCCTGACAGCTATCGACAACCTAGATGTTATGCCATCTATGCGAGCCTTGATGACCGCAGGAGAGGCACTGGAGCGTGACAATGTAGCAGGGTTCAACTGCAGCTACCTGCCTATAGATCACCCTAAGGCGTTCGATGAGTTGATGTACGTCCTGCTGTGTGGCACAGGTGTTGGCTTCAGTGTTGAGCGTCAGTACATACAGAAGTTACCGGAGGTGGCAGAAGAGTTCCATGAAACAGATACAGTTATCAATGTTGCGGATTCGAAGATCGGATGGGCGAAATCGTTTAGGGAGTTGGTATCACTGTTGTACACAGGTCAGGTTCCCAGATGGGACGTTAGCAGAGTTCGACCTGCAGGTGCCCCACTCAAAACTTTCGGAGGTCGTGCAAGTGGTCCTGAACCTCTCATCGACTTGTTCAGATTCACAGTGGACCTGTTTCGGGCGGCTGCTGGACGAAAACTTAGCTCCATTGAGTGTCACGATCTTTGCTGCAAGATTGCTCAAATCGTCGTTGTCGGAGGAGTCAGACGATCAGCACTCATCAGCCTCAGTAACCTCACAGACGATAGACTCCGACGATGCAAACACGGACAGTGGTGGGTTGAAGAACCCCAGCGTGGACTAGCGAACAACTCAGCGTGTTACACAGAGAAACCAGACTTTGAGGCATTTCTAAATGAGTGGACCAGCTTATACGAATCAAGATCCGGAGAGCGAGGAGTATTTAGTAGAGTCGCAAGTCAAAAACAAGCTGCAAGAAATGAGCGAAGAGATGCTACCTTTGATTTCGGAACTAATCCGTGTAGCGAAATCATCCTCAGACCCTACCAGTTCTGTAATCTTTCAGAGGTTGTCGTTAGGCCACAAGATACACTCGCTAGCCTCAAACGAAAGGTTCGGGTTGCGACTATCCTTGGGACTCTACAGGCTACCCTTACCAACTTCAGATATCTGAGGAACATCTGGAAGACCAACACGGAAGAAGAGGCACTGCTAGGTGTGTCCTTGACAGGCATCATGGATCACCCGTTGCTGTCCGGGAGAGGAGACAATGCTAAACTCAAGAAGTGGCTTACGGAGATGCGTCAGGAAGCTATTGATACGAACAAGGCGTGGGCTGAGAAACTTGGTATCAATCCGTCTACCGCAATTACTGCAGTTAAGCCTTCAGGTACTGTTAGTCAGTTGGTTGACAGCGCTAGTGGTATTCACCCTCGCTACAGCAGTCAATATATTAGACGAGTCCGTGCAGACGCTCGTGACCCGCTTTGTAGCGTCTTAGAGGCCGCAGGAGTGCCTGTAGAGGACGATCTCATGTCACCCAGTACTAGGGTATTCTCCTTCCCTATCGCGTCTCCTGAGGGCGCTGTGACAGCCTCAGAGATGGGTGCTATGGAGCAGCTAGAGCTATGGGAGATATATCAGGACTACTGGTGTGAGCACAAGCCGTCCATGACTTGCTACTACCGTGACGAGGAGTTTCTGGAGGTGGGACAGTGGTTGTACAACAAGTTTGATAAGGTCAGTGGCATCTCTTTCCTGCCCTACTCAGACCACACGTATCAACAGGCTCCTTACGAACCCGTGGACAAGAAGACGTACAACGAGTTAGCCAAGGGTTTCCCTAAGGAAATATCGTGGGATATAGAAGAGGCCAGCGATATGACTGAGGGATCACAACAACTGGCCTGTACGGGGAACAACTGTGAGTTATGACATGAATAGGATAGAGTAACCTTCCCTTTTGCCTACGTCCTCTGGCTTGTCTTTCGGGTCATGGGGCGTAGGTATTCCTTGTTCCTGCATCTTCCTGATGCGTTCCTTTGACTTCTGGCACATACTGTGGTAGTCAATGGAGGTGTATGATACACTGTGGTCTTTATCTTTGTTCTTCACGGTTTCCTCCTAATGTAAATAACCCCGCTCCACCTAGTATTTCTGCAGCGGCTCTATTTCTCTGTTGCTCTAAAAGCATACCTCTTTCGCTTGGCCTCGCGTCCATAAACGCTTGAAGATCCTCTCGACGCACTGCGCCCTCTCCTGTTATTACATTGCTTATCTGAGGGCCTTCTGTGCCAAGCTGCTTTCTTAATTTAAATATGTTAGCCTGCATAGGTGGAGTAACGGCTATCAATCTGTGTGGTAAAACTTGCTCAAACTGAGAAATTAAACTAGCGCCCTCTTCTCGACCTGTTACAGCCCTCACGCCCTGATCTAGTTTTGCTGGAATGTTCTCTAAGAAATTATGCTCATCTGACATTACTGCAAATATGTTTCCGTTAGGTTGAACTTTTACTAAAAAATTTATACCTCCTTCAGTATACGCCCTTCCTGCTTTAGAGTCTGACAACCATATTCCGTTTTCTTTTGCACCTTCTAAGGTATTGCTATCGTCTTTTAGTGTCCACCTTGTTTTTCCGTTTCTCTCAGACTTAGGAAGCGCGTTAAACTCTGCATTTTTATCAGATACTTTTTTAAGTTCTGTCCAAAGCTGTTCTAAAGAAGGTTTACCGTCGTGCTTTGTAAAAGCCTTGTACAAGTCTCCTACGTATCCTCCAGCTTGAATTATGTCGTTATAGTGGTCGCCTGTTTGTGTGCCTATTCCGGGCGCTTTTATCAGAAGTATAGTTCCCTCATCATCTTTAAAAGATACACTGTTTCCTTTAGCGTCCGGTGTTTTCCATACGCTACCAAAATGATCTTCAATATATTTTAAGTCATCAGCGCCCATACTGGACTTACGTCCACCGCTTGTTGGATAGAGTTTACCTTCTTTAATTGCGCTAGCGTAAGATCCCTGCGTGTACGCAAAGTAGTCTGTAACACCTGACTTGTTCATTATTGTTTGCACTTGCTGTGCTATAGGCCCTTCTCTACCAGCTTGTCTGCCTATGTGCGATGTGTACTGAACCTGCGCTGTGGCTTTGTGTATTGCGTTATCAGCTAAAGCCCTTGCTGTGTGTCTCTGTGATCCCGGCGTAATTCCCATTTCTTTGTACAGTGCTCTTGATTGAGGGTCTAACAGGTACTCTACGCCGTCAACAGCAGATTTAAGACCCCAATTAAACATACCTGTTATTTTTTGCCTAGCTGTTCTAACTTTGTCAGCATCAATACCAGACACTGCGGATATTGCTTTGTCAGTTCCTGTTCCTATTGCTGACCTAATAGGCTTAGACGGATCAGGAGGGGTAGCTCCATAAAAGTTATCAATGTAATTAGCTATGGCGGCTATAGGACCGCCTCTGCCAGCCTCTGCTCCAAAGTAATCTACTGCCGCTTGTCCAGCTTTTTTAACACCGCTTACGCCTTTAGCTACTAAACCGCCACCAGCAGTTGAAGGAGCGAGAAAAGTGTCGCCTAGTGTGTTAATTAGCTCTTTGGGTATGCGCTGGTTTGGCATCTCTTCTTGTGGATTACTCATGTTCATGCCAAGAACGCTTGCCCTAGGTATAAAAACGTCTTCTTTTACAAACTCCTCTGGGCTGGCTCCTATAGCAGAGCGTACAGGACGCAGTTCAGCTTCAGATAGTTCCTCGTAAGATTTTGCAAGTGCGCTAAATCCAGATTGATACGCTTCTGACTCTGCTTCAAATGATTTGGCGTAGTTGTTTAAAAACCTCTCCATCCACTTCATTCGTTTTCTTCCTGCTCTAGCTCCGATTCAACTTGCTTAAACACAGCATTTAGATAAGTGTAAATTTCTTTGCTGTCCCGCTGTAGCATACTACGCTTCACTGGGTCTTGAGTAGCCTTGATTGCTTTTTTAATTTCATCAAACATATCACGCTTTACGTAAGCAACTTTAGCTCTTACATTTGCAGGTCCGGGACTCCTGAGTTTATTCTTAATATAAGCATACGGGCCAACAACAGCAGTCCCGCCTAAAACCCAGATAGCGTTGTGTACTTTGGATAACGCACTGTTACCTGCGTATTCATTTAAACCAAGCTCTGCAATGAATCTACCAAATCTGGTTTTTGCTTCTGTTGCTGCTTTAGCGTTTAGATCACCCAGCGTAGGTATAATCTTAGACATTTTATTAAATATGGTTTCTGTCTCAGGAACTACATCAAATACAGTTTGGTTTACTGCTTTACGCACAGCCATAGCAGCTAAGTTTTTAGTCGTTAGTGAGTCTCCAGATACATCGTAGCCCATCCTTTCTGCCATTTTGTCGTACATACTTCTGGACACTCTAAACCCTTGCAGCGTTCCTCCTTGTTCATCTATTATAGACAAAGCCATTCGATACAATTGAGCTACTTCTTTCCTAGCCGTGTCATTAGACATTAGTTTGCTGTTTGGTCCTTGCTGCATTTCGTCAAACTGCGCTTTTAAGTTAGCACGTAAATTATCGTCAAGTTGCGCCCAATTAATTTTCTTTTCGTTTTTAGCCAGCATTTTCATCAGGCTGTCTTCTAGCTTATCGTAGTACCCTTGAAAAGCGTTGTGGTTTTGCTGTAGAGTTTTGTTGCCAGATACACCCGCAGATTTAGCCATGTCTATAAGCTCTAGTTGATCTGCAGATGCAAGCTGTTCCTGAATCCCTAGTATTCCTTTAGGATCTTCTGTCAGTCTCACTTGTTCAGGTGTTTTCTTTTTGCCCTCAAACAAAACCTTGTATACGTCTGCGTCACCGCCAGCCAGAGGTTTAACTTCGTTACGCATACCTACACGTTCTAGCTTCATAAACTTCGTAGGTTGTTTTACCAGCGGTCCAGTACCTCTAGTAAAACCTAAGTCCATTACAGCAACGAGATTAGCAGCTTCGTTGGGGTAGGCTTCTTTAAACTGCTCCCACGCTTCCATACCTTCTCCAGCAGCAGCCCACGCCAACTGACCGCCTTTGGTTTGCATCAGTGCCTGAAACTGCTCTGCAGCGCCTTCCTTTAGTCCCTCAGGCAGCATCCCTACACCTTTCTCAGCGCCAAACATTACCATCTCTGATCCAGAGTCAAAGATCATCCTGAGAGGCGTAGTTATTGTCTGGAGTAGAACAGAAGGTAGATTAGTAGACTGCCTGTACTGCTGTTCAAGTACCGCAGGGTCACTCATAGCCGCAGTAATACCTGCCATAGTCCCTGCTTGTTGACTTTGGCCTAATCTCTGAAAAGTTTGTGCTTGACGCTCAATACCTCTCTTGTAAGGCTCAGAGAAAAACCTGTTCCACAGAGAGAGTTCTTCTGTTTCAACACCAGAGTTATGTACGTCTACTGCGTCAGATTCAAACGCTCTTTCAAACGCTGACTCATCGTCTATAAGCATTTCTTTCTTTTTTTCGTCAGACACCAAAGGTTCGCCTTGTGCGGGTTCACCAAAGGCTCTGTCAAAGGCTTCCATATCTTCTGCAAGAGACATTACGTTAAGCTCCTAGTTTAACAAACTTACCGTTGACCAGCTTGTATCTTGTGCCGTTTCTTCCGTTAGGCGCAAAGAATACTGTACCAGTTTCAGGGTCCTGATGGTATCCTATTTCTTTGTACTCAGGCGCTGACCAATCAATAGCATCAGCAGGAGCAACACCAGAAGCTAACTGCTGTACGTTCAACAAGTGTTTTTTGATGTTCTGAAGGGCCTCAATTTGTTTCTCTCTTGACATACCTGTATAGATAGCATCAATAGTAGACTGTAGTGACATAAATTCGATGTTAGAGATTTGGCCCAATCCAGTTCCTGACGCTCCTGATTCTTTAGCCAGCTTTTTCATCTCGTTGATCTGGTCAAAGCCAAGTCTAGCTCTTATAGACAGCAGTTCTTTCTCTCTATCATACGCAGGAGTTCCGGGAACTGCCGCAGTCACGCCACCGATAAACCCTGTCTCCGTAAAGCCGGGATCCATCAACTTATCAACGTCTTTAATAAAACTGGTAGTTTGAGCAATCAAATTAAGGGATGCTTCTTGATCTCCTTCACCTTTTCCGGGAGGAGGCAACGTGCTAATCAAAGATCCATCGTCAGCGTCTAGGATAGATACTGATCCGTCCTTACGTTCTACTGTTTTTATTCCTTGCGAAGCAGCAGGAGCTTCAGGCTTAAACGGACGTTCGTACAGAACCTCTCCTGTGGGGCTTACTAATGCACCACCAGCAGGAACATTTACTGGCTTTCCTTGCGTTCCTGCTTTCATATCAACGCCAGCTTTGTACGCCTGCATAATTTGTTCCTGAGTACCGCCTTGCGCTAAAACAGACCTAACGCCTTCTTGCAAATCTGCCAGAGGAACACCACGGGCTGCTGCTTGAGTAATCGCCATCAGACCGCCTTGTGCGCCTCTCTGTTGCCCTGCAGTTTCTTTAGCAGTAGCCTGTTGTGCAGCGTTAAAAAACACCTTAGACAAAGCATCGTTACCTTCCATAGCGTACTTTTGACCCAGAGCGTTTAACTGAGCAGGGTCGTTGGCGTACTGCTGTAAAAGCTGTTGTGCTTCTCTGGAAGACCTACGCTCAGAAAAACCTTTGCCAACGTCAGTCAACATTCCACCAAGGGTTTGACCAAAGCCTTCCGTAGCTTTTCCTATTTGTTGTCCTATGTTGGCTCCTGCCGTAGCTAAGACGTTTGCGTTTATAGCCATTGTTGTTACCCTCTGTTAAGGTATTAAATCAGTAATTATGTCAGTAACTCCACCCAGAAGCTGACCACCTAGACCCATAGAACCGGCAAACATACTGCCGTACAAGCTGGCGAGTCCTGCGCGTCTAGCGAGTTCTGCGTTGATGTTAGCCATCTGAGTTTCTAAGCCAAACTCACCTTGCTGTCTACGCGCTACGTCTGTCATGGACGCTACGTTCAACGCTGGTGACAACGCTGACAGAAGCGCTGCCTGAGGTGCGTACCCTGCTTGCAACGCTTGTATTCCTAACTGTTGTTCAGCAGCTTGCAGCCCTTGTCCACCAGAAATAAGCCCTTGTCCTGTGGTCAGTGCCTGTAGCATTTGCTGTTGTCTAGCAGCGTCGAGTGCTTGTCTCTGGGCCGCTAAACCTGAACCAAGAGTAGCGTACTGCTGACCCAAGCCAGCCTGTTGTGCCTGCAGTCCACCAGCAACCTGAGCCAACTGAGCAGCCTGTTGTGCTGATGTAGCTGCCCTGCCAAGACCTTCAGACTGCAACTGAGATTCAATCTGCTGTGCGCTGAGTCCAAGTTGTGACAACTGTGCAGCCCTCTGTTGTGCTGCTGACTGAAGCTGGCTAGAGAGTCCTGCTTGCTGACCAAACATACCACCTAAAGTCTGTGCTGTGCCTAAGGCTTGCTGACGTTCTGCTTGCGCTTGCTGCATTGCCATCAGTGATGCTCTGTCTTGTGCCTCTTCTTGTGCCTTAGACATTGCAAGCTGTTCTGGTGTACCTCCAAACATCGCTGTACGCACACCTAAGCGTCCCTGTTGAGCCAAACGCTCTTCCAAGGCTAACCGCTGTCGCTCTTCTTCAGGACGCTGTGTAGCCCTGATACGCTCAAATACTGAAGCCTCACGAGCAGCCGTAGGCGAAAGAACGTCCATAGCCGCTTGACTAGCTAGAGCACCGTATTGCCCTCTAAGGGCTTCTATATCAGCAGGAGCCTGTGCTCCTAACCCAGCAGCGCCCATGCCCAACGCTTGTTGTCCAAACTGACCTATGCCGGGACTAGGTTGTTGCCCTAGCATACCACCAACTTGTCCTGCAAACTGCCCACGCAACAAGTTAATGTCTGCTGGCTGCATCCCTGCAGCACCCATGAACTGACCACCTAGTCCAAACGCTTGTTGTGCTGCTTGTTGCTGTTGAGCTAGCCCAAAAGGTGCTTGACCCATCATTTGCTGGCCTAAGTCCATTACATCTGTACCAATAAACATTGATTCAAAAGCGCCCGGAGGTGCGCCACCAATGCGGTACTGTGCTTCACGCATCAAGGCATCTTGTATAGCACGTTGTTGTGGACTGAGTTGATACTGTGTTCCTGACGGTCCTGCGGTTGTCGTACCAAGCCCAGATGTAACCGTAAAAGGTTGGAACGTAACATCAGGTGCTGTTGCTGTTGGAACAGGACCAAAAGCCTGAGTTACTTCTGTTGGTAACTCTTCGTACAAACCACTAGCAATATCGCTAATGAAGCCGCCAAAAAGATTTCCAATAGCCATCAGTAAGTCCCTCCGTCAATCGTGCCTGTAGACAGAGTACCCGTAAACGTCAACGCGGGGATCGTTACAGTGCCTGTGAACGTAGGAGAAGCTGTGTTTGCCTTGGTTGCAATCGCTGTAGATATAGCGTTGAACTCAGTGTCAAACTCGCTACCACGAATAACTTTACCGCTATCCCCAGAAGGTAAACTGTCCTTAGCAGTAAAGTTTGTTGTCTTTGTATAGTTACTCATACTGTTTTACCCATTAGTGCTAATACGTTAATTTCTTGGAGGGATAAAGCAGACCCATCAATGTCAGCTTCTAGTCCTATCGTAATAATACTTCCGTTACCTGTTGCTTGAACAGAGTTTCTAGTCGTAAGTTCACCACCAGTAAACTCACCGATAGCAAACTCGTCAACACCGTAGTACGCAGGTACTTGGTTGCCTACAGTAAACTCGTAGGTTTTAAAGTCCGTAGCCAGATCGTAAGCCCACTTCATAAACACTGTTGCGCCTGTAGCACCAACCAGAGTCGGCCTGAGTTTCTTGAGCAACTTTGTTTTAGCAGGATCACCAAACGTCAGACCCGGACTGTAGTACCTAAAGCGGTACGCTGTTGTGTTGTCTACGTAACCTGAGTACGTCCCTATTCCGTCAGTTGTTCCTATGTACAACGTACCGTCAGTTTTAACTTCAAACGACTTGTGTGGAATAGAAGTCCACCTAGTAACCCTGTACGCACCGTTCTCTAGCCTACCCTTTAGATCAAAGCAGTACGCCGTAAGTTGATCTGGGAACGTGATAACGTAAAAAGAGTTCTCAGGGCTGTACACAGATGCCGTAGGTAACGTCCTGTTGTTAATCAAACTAATAATCTCAGTCTTTACGTTTAGACTCAGGTCAGATATAGGCAGTGACTTCTCTTGGATAGTACGTCCTAAACTCCTGAGTCCTGTGTTAGACATAAACAAAACATCTGTGCCGATGTGCTGGACAGAGTTTCTACAGATGCACCCAACGCCAGCTACCGTGTCAACCAGAGCCATATTAGCTGGACTAGAGGCTCCTCCGTACACAAGTATGCTGTGCTTACCAAAGATAATCAGAGTGTTGTTGTGTGCTGCCAACGCTCTAACTTCGTCGTACCCATCAGGCCAAGCCTTAGATACATCTATAGAACCACTGGAACCACCAGTGAAGTCTGAACCTATCAAAAGATCAGACCAGTAAATCGTTTGTGTGTCTGTTGCGTTGTCTACTACCCACAGTCGTCCGTAAGCTGCCAGAGCCTCGTGACACTTGAGGGTTGCTGCAGTAGCCCCACCGTTAGCAACAGTAAACGTGCGTAGTCCTGTAGCGTTGTCGTACACCAGAGGATCGTACCCACGTTGGAAGAAGTACGCCTTGTCGTTAAAGTTTACAATCTTCCAGTTGTTAGTTGTAATAGTGTAAGCTGCAGGAGTAACATCAGTCAGGGTAGTTGTCCCTGTCATTATCTTGTTGTTACCTGCGCTGAACACTACCTCGTTACCTGCGTCATCGTAGAAGTAGTGGATCTTGTGTACGTAGTCTGAACCTAACTCTGTCTTGTCAGTAGTGATTACGTCGATACCCTTACGTGCAGCAATACGTCCACGCTTGTCAATCACTGCGTTGTCAGCAACGTCAGCGTAAGAAGGATCCTGCGCGATAGGCGAGTCTTCTGTGTTGACACCTTTGAACGCTGGAGCAACTAGGTTAATACTTTGTAGCGGCTGTGCCATACGTCAGGCTCCTACGGAGTGTACCAGATGGTTTCTTCAGGGTGCTTCTGAGCGTCCATAGCAATCGCATCAGACAAAAACTTATCAGCAATACCAAAGTACTCAGGTGCTGATGTACCGCCTGTCTCGCCACGCTCACGCGCTAGTAATGCTACTGCTAAGTGAATCACAGGTTGACTAGGAATCAACAACACATCTGTGTCAGAGCTTAACTCAGGGTTCCTGAGCGTACAGTTGAATCTCAGGCTGTACACACCGTCAGGCTTAGGATAGATGTCTACCTGAGTGTCACCACTGGAGTCAACACCGTTGTACGTGTAGTACTCAGGTGAGCCTGACACGGGGTCTTGATTCAAGTACTTATTGTTAAACCAGTGCTGAGTCTGGTACTGCATAAAGATGTTTGAGGTATCGTTGATTACGTCGAGCACCTTGATCTTGTTCTGTGATCCAGTTAGCACGTAGTTAAAAATACCAGCAGACGTAGTAACCGTCAGGGTAGTCCTGAGTGCTGACCAATCCCAAGCATCCTCTACCATCTTCTTAGCGTCGTTTACAAAGTCACCTACCATCTTGCTGTACGTGTTGGCAGTAACGCTGGACACTTCTTCTTCACGTAAACGTCTGAGGACGTTGTTTACTAAGTTTAAATATGTCATGCTCTACCGCCTCCAGTGCCAGTAAAGAGTCCTGCTAAGTAATCTGTAATTGGAAAAGAGCGACCAGCTAAAAGCGTAGGATCGCTTTGTATACCCATAGAAATTTTTGGCGCTTCTGCGGTAAAGCCCTTGACTGCTGTTTTTTTACTAGATACGGGAGGCAAGTCTATGTCAGTACTTGGGCTGTCAATATCTTCTGTCTTGACACATTCACCGTTTTCATCACGCTCGTAGCCAGACGGACAATCGGGCTTTACACATTGACCAAAAACATTACGCTCTGTGCCTTCAGGACAAGGCTCCTGATCTGGGAGACACTTTCGTAAATCTGGATCCCAAGAGTACCCTTCGCCACAAACTGTGGGAGGTTCTATGCAAACCCCGTCTTCGTCTATATCCCAACCTTCGGGACACTGAATTTCAATTTCAACACATTCACCAGATAGATCGTCACGTTGAAATCCCTCAGGGCAGGTGATGTCTACCTCAATCGTGACGCATTCTCCTAAATCTTGATCCCATTCGTAGCCCTCGCCACAGACTACGGGAGGTTCTATGCAAACCCCGTCTTCATCAACGTCCCAACCTTCGGGACACTTAACTTCAGGAATATCAGGTACGCATTTCTCTAGTGCAGGATTCCAAGAATAGCCATCATCACAAACTTGAGGAGGCTCTATGCAAACGCCGTCTTCATCAACGTCCCAACCTTCGGGACACTGAACATCGGGGATCTTAACACACCCTTTGCCGTCTCCGTTGTCTATGAATCCTTCGGGACAGACTTCAGGTATTTCAGGTACGCACTCCCCTAGATCGGCGTCCCATATTAGACCTTCTCCACACGGGTTTGGTATAGGAATACACTGTTTTAGCGCCTCGTCCCACTCTAAACCTTCGGCGCACTCAGGTAGTGAAATGTCTGCACTAGGGCACTCACCATCTTCATTTTGTAACCACTCAGGACAGCCATCAGGTAAATCTAAGTTACACAAAAAGCTGATTGGGCTGTCTTCTGAACAGGGATCACCTAAAACTCCACCTATTGCGGTTAGTGATGCCCAATCTAAGCCCTCAAGAGCAGGCCACAAGAAGTCTAAAGAGCCACCGTCGTTGAAGTAGTCGTAAAGTGCTTTAACAGCATCAGTAGTACTCATTCCACCGTCTATCAACGCCTGTATACCGACCCCAACAAGACCGTTGATGGAATCGGTGGATATGTTAGTTTCTCCTTCTCTGAAAAAGTTACTAACGTCAATACCAGACTCACCTAGTAGGTCAGTGATGTAGGATTGTATCTTTTCTGTTCCCCAAGATCCTACAGCGTTGAGCACAATACCCTCTAGATCTTCTCCTTTTATTACTCCGGTTAGTATTCCTTCTATAATAGAAAGGGCGCTGTCCTGAGATATCCCAAGAATATCTGCGAGCATCTGGCCCTTTTCAATAGCCCAAGTACCCGCAGTGCCTACCACTTCTCCGTTTACTATCCACCCGCCGTAAGTGCCGGGATCAGCCGCTATTAGGTCGTCAAAAAAACCACCAACGCCTCCTAAAAGTGCTGACTGAAGAACTTTAGATGGGTCTATTTCACCAGTGAGGATTGCCTGACCCAACATAGAGGATATAGCCCCTGCAGCCGCACCAGCACCAGCACCGCCACCTAAAGCACCAGCAATACCGGGACCCACTGCACCACCAGTAAAACCGCCAACCATTACACCCGCGACAATAGCTCCCCAATCTACGCCGGGGGCTTCGTAAGTACGGACGTACGTTGAGCCGTTCCAGAGGTACTTGTCTCCGTCGCCGTTAGTGTACGATCCAACAATGCCGTACTTTTCCATAAGCTGTGCATTAATATCGCTAGCCAGCCACTTTTCCATACTCGCCAGAGAATCTTGCTGTATTGCTACGTCCGTACGTGCCCTACAAATTTCTTCATCGCGTCCAGTTAGCCCTGTACACGGATTCCTGTTGCTGTTTATTGCAGCGGTCATAAAGTTCGTAGGATCTACTAACTCTCCAGACTCAATGTAACTCTGCCGTTCGCTAATGTATTCCCAATAGGTATCCCAATCTAGATCATTCTGACTCTGGAACGTGGACATAGAGCCACTGTCCCAGTACTTTTTAATCTCCTCTTCAGTGTAGTAACCTCCGGGGTTTTCCCCGATTCCTGCAGTAGTAGACCCTTGGTAGTTTTCACCGCCTTCTTCGCCTGTCTCGAACGGAGGTGCCCAGTAGTAAACACGAACGCCAGCCTCATTGTAAAAGTGACCGTCCTCTCCAATTGTCTTTTGCTTACGAGGGTCGCCCATTGGTCCGTCGTACGCAATGCACTCACCTTTTTCATTATAAATGTAACCTTCAGGACAGCCCTTATCTCCGCTTTCTGTGTCCGTTAGGTTAATGTTAGGATCGTCAGCGCCTAGCGTAGAATTATCGGCTGACGGCGTTTCCGCGATAATGGAGTCATTAAGAACCTCCTTATCTGTTAAACCGCTAAAAAGTCCTCTATTTGAACTAATAGCCATAGCTTACTTACCCTTTAGCTGCATCAGCTTGTCAGCACCACGTATGCCAAAGCTGGCTGTGACTGCAACGTACAAAAGATATTGATACCACTCAGGTAGTCTATCTAGCTCTGCAAAGGCAACGCCTACGCGACCAATAATATCAAGATCGTTCATACCTACGCCCCACATAATTGCTATTACAGGCGCACTTAGGACTACTGTGAACCACTCGTCTTTCCACGAGGATGCACTAGCCTGTGCCATGTGTTGTTCCCACGTAGCAGTGTTCTGTATAACCTGCATTGTGGCTGCATGTTTTGCTTGTGACTGCTCGTGACGGTTAGTCAACCAAGTCTTAGCGAGTCCAGCAAGAGGACTAATGAGTGCTTGCCACACCTACGACTTACTCCTGTTACGCCAGCCTTGCACCGTGTCTGTTTCCCAGATACGTATACCTGTCCACACGAGTGTAAACAACGCAGCCAAGGAAGGCAAAACGCCAGCCAAAGCACCTACACCTGTTGCTACAGAAACCGTATCCATTACCTCTTTCATCCCTTGATCTGCCATCCTCATGCACCCTTGATAATTACCATCGTACCGTATATGATGCCTGACGTTACGATAGCGGCTATGGATACTAAGAAAGTGTCTAGTAGCATCCGTTGTCTCTTTCTCTGTTTATAGATAACTTCTTCTCGTTGTGCCTTGATCTTACGTCTGAGCATTATCATCTCTTGGTAAGTCTCAACGCCGTATGACCACACAATGAGTTCCCTTATCTGTTTCTCTTGTTCCTCTAGTTTCTTCTTAGCTATAACACTGTTGAGTGCTTGTTGCTCTACGGTTTCTCCGTCGAATAACTTCTTGAAGACGCCGGGACTCTCAGCTTCTTTTTCTGCTTGTCTGATGTCAGACGCAAAGCTGTACCACTGCCCCAGCTTCTGAGCAACGTGTTCAATCTCAGCACCTCTGTTTACTAGCGTCTGTATGCCTTTGAAGGTTGTAGACGCCATAGCAATAAGTGATAGAGGATCCATCCATTATCTTACCAAGACACGCCAGTGCCGGACGTAGGATTAGCTTGCTCTGCAATCTGTGCGTCGATGCTAGCCTCAACAGCGGCAACCTGCTCGTCACCCATTGCGGCCTTAGCCCAGCCCACAGCCATATCTTCGGTGATGTCAGCCCACTCGACAAACGTACCACTAGGAGCCTCAAGCCCTGCTGTGCCGTAGGATGATCCAGAGTTGTCTCCGTCTTCCTTTGAACAGCGCCAGTGTACGGTAGTCACTACGTTGGTGTGACCGTCTTGTGATACGTTGTAATCCATTGCGGATATAGTCCAGTTAAACATAGTTTATGCTCCTTTAAGTGCCGCTACTTCGGCTTTTAAGTCTTGAATTTCTTTAATCATCATTGGTACTAGCTTGCTATAGTCTACTTGCCACATATCATCGTCAGTTTCACCTTGCGTTACTGCTTCAGGCGCAACGTCAACAAGTTCTTGTGCAACCATCCCGTACTTTTGATGCGAGCCATCAGTTTTCCAATCAAACGAACGTACACGGATAGCATCAATGTTACCCGCTGGTGCGTCTACGATGTTTTCTTTGAGACGTTGGTCTGAAGATGTATTAAATTGTGTTGAATTGCTATAGGTTGTTACAGAACCTACATTGCCGTTAGAGTTGTAAAGTAACCAATGCCCCGCACTACCCGCAGTATATCGTGCTGTTTTATAGTAACCAGCATCACCGCGTAGCTCTATCCCCTCAGAGCCCCCACCAACAGAAGTAGTAACACCAATCAGCAAGTTACCAGAGCTATCAATACGCATACGCTCTGTGCCATCACAAGTAAATACTACGTTGGAACTAGAAACGGCATTGGTAAAATCTGAAGCAATGACTAGATCCGTCGCGTTATTATAAATTGCCCCAATGACGGTTCCAGATGAATTTTCAAAATCAATTTCAGAGCCATTGGTTCCTTGTAAGGTCAAAACCCTATAATTTGCATAGGAATTTGGAGTAGTACCAATACCAACTTGACCAGAGCTATCAATACGCATGGCTTCATTTAAATTAGAGCCGTTGTGCGTAGAGAAAGTAATAGCGCCTGTTCTGCTTGTATGGCTTACATTGATAAAGTTCATCTGAGATACAACTAAGCCATTACTGTTGTACCCACCTATGTTTGAAAAATTACCGTCTGTAGCTGATGTATTGCACAGGTTTATTACTGCCCCACTGTTAGTAGCAAGGTTTGTTGAAGTGCTAGACGCAGATTGCAGTATTGATGCGCTTGTTACTTCACTGCCAGCAGTTGTAATGCTTGATGATGTTTTACCAACTAGCAATCTACCAGAGCTATCAATACGCATACGCTCTGTTAGCTCATCAGCAGTCGTAATAGCTGTGCCGTGAGTGTAGAACCTAAGCTGTGTTCCCCAGTCGATACTGTTTTCTCGCGCAAAACCGATACCAGCAGAAAGGCCGTCATTAGAACCGCCAAGAATGGCTACTTCTGAGTTTGTGCTTCCCAAGCCACCATCAAGACGCACCGCACCACCGTCAAAAGCACTTCCAGAAGTCTTGCTTGCTGTGTTTGAGGTAACGCCAACTTGCAAAGGATTTACCAGCGAGCTTATGCCAATACCAACATTACCGCTACTGTCGAGTGTCATGCCAACAGTCGGTGTTGAGCCATAAGCAAACAACAAATTCTGCCCACCGCTGGCAAAGTTTGTACCAATTCTGTACTGAAGCGTATTGCTTTCGTCCGTAAAGTCTATGTTGTGGCCCTGCCCCGCACCACCTTTTTGCAAAACAATTGAAGTGTAGCCAGTAGAGTCAATGTGCAAACCAGTTCCAAGAATAAATGAAGGGTTACTAGTACCAATACCAACGTTGCCGTTAGAGTCGATACGCATCGTTTCAGACCATGTTAATGTTCCTCCAGCAGTTCCAGAGACCGCTGTGTCCCATACATGAAATCCCTGTTGTTGCCTATAACGCCCTGCTAAATTTGAATTTTTGTAGATCCAATTTGTTCCGTTGTAATAAGCGTTGTTAGTTACAAACGTAGTATCGTTATCAGCAGAAAAAGACGCGTAAGGGCCAAGATCAATAGCGTCAAATGCTGCGCTCCAGCTACTTGGAGTAGTGCCAATACCAACGTTGCCGCTGGAGTCGATACGCATACGCTCTGAAGTATTAGTCCAAAACAACATATTATTGCTATTATGATCGTATTGAATCAGCCCACGATACTGATCACTAGCTGATGTACCGTCAGCAAATGCCAGCCCACCTTGGCTAGTAGTTCCTGAATAAACGGTGATTCCTTCTGCGCCCGATCCTGTTCCAACCACTAAGTTGTTACATTGTGCCGCATTAAACGTAGCAGGACTCGTAGTACCAATACCAACATTCTGACTAGCATCAATCGTAATAGCAGTGCTTGTG
>Ga0208427_1000268_pt1 | contig 22519 bp, 26 predicted proteins | sample DEB08_DNA_FD_184532 | JGI IMG/M metagenome (GOLD analysis project Ga0208427, IMG submission 184532) | Aqueous microbial communities from the Delaware River and Bay under freshwater to marine salinity gradient to study organic matter... | ecosystem: Environmental > Aquatic > Marine > Coastal ...
TTTGTCAATAAATACTTGACTATAGTTAATATATCATTTAACAGTAGTTAATCAATAGTAAATTAGTGAAAAAGGAAAATAACTATGACAAGCATAATAGCTACAAGTGGTAGTGATACACCTCGTTATCCAAGCGTGTCCGCAGGTGTTCACAAGGCCAGATGTATTAAGGTCATTGATCTTGGTACACAAAAAAATGACTATCAAGGACAGATAAGTTGGAAAAGAACTGTACTATTAATCTGGGAAATACCAGAGGAATTAGACGGTGAAGGTAAAGCTATGACTATCAGTAAGTTTTACAATCTATCTTTGCATGAGAAATCTACATTAAGCCATGATCTAACATCTTGGCGTGGTAGAGCATTCACAGAAACAGAGAAACAATCTTTTGATGTTTCTAAATTATGTGGTGTGCCATGTACATTAAACGTAATAGAAAAAAATGGTAAGGCCAGAATATCATCTGTCATGCCATTGGCTAAAGGTGATAAAGTTGCTGAACAAGTTTATCCATCTGTTATGTTTAGCATTACAGACTTTCAAGAAGGTAAGAAGGAAGTCTTTAATCAACTATCAGAAGGCATACGTAATATGATATTAAGATCAAGAGAACTACAGGATATGAACCAAGATCTAGGTGATGGTGGTAATGGTAGTGATCTTAATGTTGGTGATGAAGCTATACCATTTTAATGGAATTCACTAACGTATCAAATTTACCCAAAGTTATTGAACGGGCAGTAGCCAATGATCCTTACGATAGTAGTGGGTCAGATATATCTACTACCCGTTTGATAGCGCCACCTAGAATTAGGGTATTAGAAAAAAATAACTTTGATCTAATTAAAGAAGATGTATCTGATCGTATCTTTTCTTTGTTAGGTCAATCAGTACATCACATCATTGAACGTGCTAAACAAAAAACTGATATAGCTGAACGTAGATTATTCTATAAAGATGATGCTATAACAAATGGTTGGACACTATCTGGTGCATTTGATTTACTTACAAGGCAAGGTAATTTAATTGATTTCAAAGTTACATCTGCTTGGTCTGCTCTTGACGCTGTTACCAATGGTAAAGATGAATGGGAACAACAATTAAATGTTCTTGATTTCTTATGTCGTAAAAAACAAAAAGAACTAATACGATATAAAAAAGAAATTAAAGTTAAATCATTATCTATCATGGCTATCTTACGTGATTGGTCAAAGATGAGAGTTATGCAATCAGATAACTATCCACGTAAACAAGTTGTGATGATACCTATACGTAGATGGACAGAAGAAGAACAAGAAAACTATGTTCGTACTCGTATCAAACTTCATCAAGATGCTGAACAAACAAATCAACTCCCTTTATGTACAGCTAAAGAAAGATGGCGTAAAGAAGACACCTATGCTGTTATGAAAGACGGTAGAAAAACTGCATGGCGTGTCTTCAATACGAAAGATGAAGCCTCACAATTTCTTTTAAGTCAAAAGATGATTGAAGGTAAAGGATGCAGTATTGTATTCCGTAAAGGTGAAGATGTTAGATGCCAACACTATTGCAGAGTTAATGAATTCTGTAGTCACTTTATGAATGTAACTTTCTAATGTGTAAAAAAGATAAAATAGTCAGACCGTTTGTAATTACTAAAGATCCAATGATACAAGATCTATTGCGTAAGTTTTCTAAACGGTCTGATAAAGGTATATCTGATTATAAAGTTACTATGGTACAAGCTACAAAACCTATTACTCAATGGATTGAAGATGCCCAAGAAGAACTTTGGGATGGTATTGTTTATCTAGAAAAAATCAAATCACTCTTAACAAAAGTAAATAAAAAATAACATTTATATTAAATCATATTGTGGTAAAATGCATTATGATTGATAAATTTTTATATAATTTTTTTAGTAAAATTGATGCATTCTTTTCATTTATTGAAACGTATGCTGTTAAACTAACTTCTTGGTTATGGGGAATAAGAGTTAAATTGTTGAGAAGAAAGAGAAAGAAATGAACTTTAAATGGGATTTAAAAAAACAAATTGATGAAAAAAGAAAAGAAACATCAGCGAAAGCACAACTTCGTAAAAGAAGTATGGATAGTATCGCAAGGCCTAAAGCTACTAAAAACATTACATCTAAAGATCCAAGACTACAAGGGATATAGCTATGAAAATATCCGACAATACTTCCGTTGCTTTACCAATAAGAAATTTAGTTGCGATTGTCGGGGCAGTAGCCGTAGGTGTTTGGGCTTATTTTGGCATTATTGAAAGAATAAATTTATTAGAAACAGCAGATAAATTACAACAACAAGATCTATTAGAAGCATCAGCACAAAAACCTATTGACCAAGAACAGTTTATGTTGATTGAATATATGTCTGGTCAACTAGAAAAACATCAAAAGTTATTAGACCAAAACATACACACAGGTGTAATGTTAGAACAATTTGAAAAAGAAATAGATAAACTTAAAAAAGACGTAGAGAAACTTAAAGATCAAACTAGAGATATTAAATTTAGTAATGGCAATGGAGGGCATTAATGTATCAATTAGTTTTTGCTCTTTGTTTATTTATAAATGGTGAACTTATTGAACACAGAATACAAGACAACTTATCTACTTGTCTTAAAATGAAACGTGAAGCTGAAAGAAATATGGAAATGAATAACAAGCAGTTTATGTGCGGTCAAGTAGAGGCAGAATTAGATACAAACGTAGATGGTAGTAAATCTATTAAAAAGATAGTGAAAGCAAAATAATGATAAACGCAGGAACACTACAGGAGGCTGACTATAATGACCAACATGATGAGGAACAGTCTATTAGATCGGATCTTGGTAAAGGTTTATCAGATGATTGGCTACCGTGCTTCAATAATAGGGAACTGGGCGTGGAGGAAACAAGTACATATAAAATACTACAAGAACAAGAATAATGGGTAAGTTTTTATTAATAATGCAGATATGCCAAGCCTCAATAGGCGTCTGTACAGGCCCAATAACTGATAATTTACACTACAAATCATACAAAGAATGTGCTATAACAGGCTATAGAAAGAGTTATAATATTATGAATGAATTAAAAACAGAAGATCTAGACAAGTTTAGAACTGTTATAAGTTTCTATTGTAAAGAGGTTAGTGATGCCTAGAAGAAAAGTACATAAAAGAACTGCATCAATCTCTCATAATATGATAGCGTATAAGCTAGATGAAATTAAAGAAATCGTAAATAAAAATTCCAAAGATATTGAAGTCTTAAAAAAACAAATGGCTATGGGTACAGGTGGTATCAAAGCTGTGTTTGTTGTTGGTGCATTAGTTGGTATAATATTTACAATAATAAAGAATTTAAAATTCTGGGGATAATATGGCATGGATAAATTTACTTGGAATGGCAATCAAAACGGGGGCAAAAGTATATGCTAACAATCAAAGAACGAAAGAAGCTATCTCGGATGCAAAACTACAAACTGCAATTCGTATGGCTAAAGGTGAAATTGAGTATAAAGGTACTGTTCTTGAAAATCAAAAATCTGATTGGAAAGACGAACTAATTTTAATAATCTTGTGTTTACCCATAGTAATGTTGGGATTTGCAGTATGGTCTGATGATCCTGCACACATGGAAAAGATGAAATTATTTTTTGAATACTTTTCTGATCTTCCATTTTGGTATCAGACTATATTCGTGGGTGTCATAGCAAGTGTCTATGGTCTTAAAGCAACAGATCTAATCAAAAGGAAATAATATGAAAGATGGTTATCATAAAACAAAGTCGGGTAAGGTAGCTAAAAAAGGTTTATATTACTACATGAATAGAGCCAAGAAAAAAGGTACATCTAACCCTAAATCTAAATCTACAGTTGACCCTAAACAATACGCTAAAGCAAAAGCAGGGTTTCCTAAATTTGGTATGGCATAATGGGTTACAGTAAAGAACACAAGAACCCTAGCGGTGGTCTTAACCAAAAAGGTAGAGATTACTTTAATCGTACTGAAGGATCTAATTTAAAACCACCTTTATCGTCTGGTAAGAATGGCCGTAGGATATCGTTTGCGGCCCGTTTCGGGGGCATGGATGGCCCTTTAACTGATAATAAGGGTAAACCTACCAGATTAAAACTAGCGCTTAAAAAATGGGGTTTTAACAGCAAAGAAGAAGCTAAAGCATTTGCTAATAAGAACAAAGCATAATGTACGAAGAACTTAAAAAGCGTATAAAAGAACACGAAGGCTTTAGAGATACTGTATATAAAGATAGTCTTGGTTTTGCCACAATCGGATATGGCCATTTAGTTACTCCAGAAGATCATTACAAACCAGACATTAAATATCCAAGAGAAGAACTAGATGCACAGTTTGAGGCAGACTTTCAAACAGCTAAAAACAATGCAGATATATTGATACTACATGACAATAGTATAACTGATATACATGACCAAGCTAAATGTGTCATAATTGAGATGGTGTTCCAACTAGGTATTGGTGGTGTATCCAAGTTTAAAAAGATGTGGGAAGCATTAAAGAAAAAAGATTATGGTGAAGCATCATTTCAAATGATGGATAGTCGTTGGGCTAATCAAACTCCACTCCGAGCAAAGAAACTTGCAGAAGTAATGAGGTCTTGCAAAGAATAAAAATTCCTGTATAAATTGTATGTGCTTATACTTGAAGATATAATCGTTGATGAAGAAAATAATATTGTCAAGGATGTGCATATTGAAAATGGGAAAGTAACTTTTGTAGATCCCAAAGAAAAAATAAAAAACCTAGAGGAGTACATAGACGGCTCACCTGCTGTAATATATGACCCACAAAAGAATATTAGTTATTAGTGACTTACATATACCGTACCATCATAAAGACGCTTTTGAATTTCTACGTGAGATTAAAAAAGAATATAAGCCAGACTTGGTGGTTAATATCGGTGATCTACTTGATTTCCACGCTATATCTATGCATTCTCACGATCCAGACTTATACTCTGCTGGTCATGAATTAAAAGTAGCTAGAAAATACGTTAAAGAATTAGAAAGTATATTCCCTAAAATGATTGAAGTAGAAAGCAATCATAGTAGTTTAGTATATAGACGTGCATTAAAGTATGGAATGTCTAAAGAGTTTCTTAAAGACTACGGTGATTTTCTTGGTACAAAGAAATGGGAATGGATTGATGATCTAACTATTACAATGTCTAATGGACAAAGATGTTTTTTTACACACGGTAGATCTGCTGATATATTAAAAGTATCACAGACTATGGGTATGTCTGCTGTACAAGGCCACTATCATACAAAGTTTATTATAAGCTATTGGGCTAACCCAGATAATATATTCTTTGGTATGAATGTAGGATGTATGATAGACCAAAAGTCACTTGCTTTTCAGTACGCCAAAAATTTTAAGACTAGATTTATAATTGGATGTGGAGTTATCCTTGATGGTATTCCAAGATTACTTCCAATGGTTTTAAATAATGATGGTAAATGGATTAAGAAATTAGTTTAATTATTTTATAATTAATTCAGTTAATTGACTATTTATACCTATTGTACCTTTATAAAAAGTATTAAAAGCTAAACTTATTCTAGTATTATTACCTTGCTTAACATCTACTTGATGTGTAGTTGATGATGGAAACATAACTAATTGCCCTGTTTCAACAGGAAACCACCAAGAACCAGAGTTCCAAATATTATATTTACTATCATCTATTTCTGGTTTTATTTGTTGATAATTTATATGACTAAAAAATTTAATCATATCTTTTTCTTTATCTGAATTAAAATAAAGTACACCAGATATAATTGAATTAGGATGTTCGTGTCTATGATGAAATTGATTTTCTTCTGTATAGTTTAACCAAGATTGGGTTATGTAAAGTTCTATATTATTTTTTGGAGATATAATTTTATCAAGATAATCTTGACAACATTGATCTAAAAACTTCTTAATGTTTTTAAATTCTTTTCTATTTAAAATATAATTATCTTTTGTATTAATATTCCCTTCATTTTTAGTACAATGATTTTTTTGATCTTCTACGAATTGTAATTCTTGTTTAGTAAATGGTCTATTTATATTTGTCATATAAACAGGTGTTGGAAATAAACTATGTATAATTGTTTTCATTAACTTAAATTAAATGATATAGAAATTCTTTCTTCGTTTGATAAATTTATTCCTACTCTATGCTCTATCCAAGATGGGAATAAATATAATACATTTTCTTCTGGAGTTATGTGCCACTCTTGAGAATTATATTGGTTATATGAATGTATTTTATGTTTTAACAAATAAGTATCTATTTGATATGGATTTTTAAAAATTAAATCTCCACAATTTTTTGGTACATTAATGTAAAATACTCCAGATATTTTTGAAAAAGGATGTGTATGAAAAAGATTTGAATCTTTATATCTATTAATATTAATCCAAATATTGTCTAAAAATAATTCGTCTTTAAAATTAAATTTCTTAAAAAAAATATTTCCATAATGTAAAATCTCTTTTGATAATTCTTGAAATATTATTGGATCAATATTACCACTATTAAATCCTCCTAAATTACTTTTACTAACAGTAGTAGATTGAGTTTCTATTTCTAAAGATTTTTGTTTTAAAAAAGAAAGATCTTGTTTTAACTTGTGTCCTTCTATTATTATTTGAAACAAACTAATTTCCATATTTATTCATCAATTAAATTAACATAAGCAGAAAGTATGTATCTATATTTATTTTCTGGACATGGTTGTCCTTTGTGTGTGTGTGTCCAAAATGCTGGAAACATTAATGCTCTACCTTTAACAGATTGTACAACTTCTCCATTATAAAATTCTGTACCACAATTATGATTAGAAAGATATACAAGAATACTTAAAATTCTTGGTTCATTAAAACCTTGTTCGCTATGAAATTTATTATAATAATTACTAGGTATAAATTCCTTAAATCTATAATTTCCTAATTGCCATTTATTATATGTTAAATTTATTTCGGGATATAATTTTGTATATTTTGTAAGTATATTTGTTGTTAGATTTTGTAAAATATTGTTATCATCAAAAGCAACATCACAATAATTATAATTATGAGGATTGCCATGAGATCCTTGTATTTTATTTTTAAAATTGTTTATTAAAAAATCACAATCCTTATTAGACAAAGCATTATCTATAATGCAGATATTGTTCATTTAAAGAATACTTAAATGTATATTTATTCTTCTGCTAAATCCCAAGTTCTAGTTGTTTCATTCCAATCGTAATCCTGTCCATCTGTAGGAAAAGCTACTGGTGCTTCCCAAAGACAACTAGTTTCATTTAATGTCCAAGATGGAAATCTTTGTGGTGGAATAAAAGCATCTCTTGCTGTGTCGTATTTAAAACCAATACTAGCATAATTTTTTCTAAATGGTGTACCACCTAAATTATGTACTCCTCCATAAGTATTGTAAGAAGTTTGTTTCCAAATACTATTTGGTTCATTATATAATTCTTTTAAAAAATCTACACCAGCTTGTTCAGTTGTTGCAATATCATTAGATACTACTTCAACTCTTTCAACTTTATTTCCTATTCCTAATTTTGCAAAATGTGCCATAATAATCTCCTATGCTGTATAAGTTCCAGATGCTGTATATTTAATAATTGTATCTGTTCCAGATGTTGTAACTGTTGGTGAACCTGTAACTGTGCCTGTATAATCGGCAGTTGGTATTCTTATAATAACAATTCCACTTCCACCATTTCCTGTACTAAAATCATTACAGCCACCAGAACCACCTCCAGAATTTGCTGGACTAGATGAAGATGAATTTGGATTATTAACTCCAGTAGTACCACCACCTAATCCTCCAGGTTGGCCTCCATGACCGCCTCCACCGCCACCAGCATAATAAGTAGCAGTTCCATCTATTGATGATTGTAATCCATTTCCACCAGCACTTTCATCTACACTTGCAGATGCCACACCAGCACCACCTCCGCCAGTTCTTATTCCATCACCAGCATCATTTCCTTGTCCAACAGTACCACTTCCACCAAGTGTAGCTGGAGTAGAAGATGAACCTCCTCCAGAACCACCATCTTTACCTCCAGGAGATAGTGAACTCGCACCTCCTCCACCGCCGCCAAAAGCAGTTACAGAAGCAATTCCATTTCCAGATATAAAACTGTTTGAACCATTATTACCTTGAGTTTTTGGTGAACCTGGCACACCACTACCACCAGCACCTACTGATACTGTATAAGTTTCACCTACTGATAAATTTAAAGTTGAAGTACCATAGTTAGTTAAAAAACCACCCGCACCTCCGCCGCCGCCTTCTCCAGCACCACCAGAGCCGCCACCAGCTACAACTAAATATTCTACTCCAACAACTTCTTTGTTTTCAGATGGATCATCATCAGTTGCTAACCACCCTTTTGTTGCACCAGAATAAACTATTTTTAAATGTTGCCCTTGACTATTATATTCTGGAGTTATACCACTAAGCCCTTGATAATTTAAACTGTTTAGATTTAGAGTAATTGGATTAGTATTCCATGTTCTTGCGTAATCTACAAATTCTATTGTATCTCCAACACTTGCTGTTGCTGGAAGTGTAATAGTACAAGCATTTGAAGTTGTATTAATAAAATAACCATTACCAGCTAACGCAGTTAATGTTGTTCCAGTTACAATACTTGATTGCCAAGAAAGACCAACACTATCTGTGCCTTTAGCAATTAATTGCCAGTATGAAGAATTAACTGTACCAGCAGTTGATGGAGTTTCGCCTGTGCTATCTGCTACTGCAAGATAAGTAGAAACCACTCCAGCATCTGTATATTGTACAACTGCATTTTTTTGATATGCAGTAGCAACATCCCAAACACCTTGATTAGTTGAACCTACTGTTGCACCTTTAGCAAACAATGCCCAGTAACTTGTATTTACTGTTCCATTAGTTGATGGTGCTTGATTAGTTGAAGATGCTACAGCAACATAAGATGATGTTTCATTATCATCAGTATATTGCACTACATCTTTAGACACATAAGCAGTACCACTATTCCAAGTACCCTTTTGTGTAAACGAAATTTTTCCTAAATCTACTGTTGCCATATGGTTCTCCTTTTACCCTATTTTTGTTTCTATTTCAATCTATATTGTTACCCTTAAATTACCATCTGATGTTATACTCCAAGTCATACCACTTGCCGCATATTGAACATCATCAAAATTCGCATAATCACTAGCTGATATGTTGTCAGCACCTTGATTAGTTGTAGTTAATCTTAATGTATCTAATACCCCATCTGCATCTGTATCTACTAATGAAAAACCATAAACTTCTGGTGAAGAAGTAGTACCAAAACTTAAATTACCAGATCCATCTGTTACTATAGCTTGACCACTTGCACCGTCTGCTGTTGGATAATTTAATCCATCAATAACAACTTTTCCTGTAGTGTCTGGTGTAATTGCAATATCGCCTCCAGAAACAGAAACAATATTATTACCATTAACATCTAAATCACCACCTAATTGTGGAGTACCATCTTGAACAATGTCAGTTAAACCACCTGCGACAATAGCTTCCCAAGTTGAACCGTTGTAATATTTTAATGCGTTTGCTGTGGTATTAAATGCGAGATCACCCGCATCTAAACTTGTTGTGGGATCAGAAGATCCAACTCTATATCTTTCACCGAATTCATTTACTGTTCCAATATTAGAACCAACTTGATTTACATTAGCTATTGAACCAGCCACAGTACCAATGTTGTCTGATCCTGCTAAATCAGTTGCAACTGTTCCTATTGTGTTAGATCCATTTATATTATCTGCAAGTGTTGTAATATTAGAATTTGCATTTGCTACAGTTGTTATATTTGCGTCGTTTGCCGCAACTGTATCAATATTTGTTTGTTGCACAGAAGTAGGAGTAAGTTGTTTCCAAGTAGTAGCACCTAGATCATAAACTTTCATTACATCTGTTGTTGTATTAAAATATAATGCACCGTCTGTTAAAGCGTTACCGTCATTATCTAATGTTGGGTCACTAGCTTTTGATCCTAAATATTTATCATCAAATGTATCTAATGCCGCTTCTGCCGCCGCTTGTGCCGTTTCTGCCGCAGTTTGTGCAGTGGAAGCATTGTTTGAATAGGTTAATGCATTACTTGCGTATGTTTGAGCATTGTTTGCACTTGTTGATGCATTAGATGCACTCGTAGCTGATGAAGTTGCACTTTGAGAAGACGCAGTAGCTGAATTAGCCGCCGCCGTTGCAGAGGCCGTTGCCGCACTAGCTGATGATGTTGCTGAAGCCGCATCAACAATTAAATCCCATTTTGCACTATCTGTGTTTGAAGATATAGGTTGTGATCCAGATGATGTATGTGCTGTGTTACATAAATATACATTATTGTTTGATGTATCTTTTACTAAATCTCTTTCATTGTATGATGTACTAGCGGCCCAGTTACCTTGATATGTTCCTAATTCTTGTGTAACTGCAATTTCACCAGCGCTATCAAAAGCTAAAATTTTATTTGCTCTAGTTGCCGCATCTACTGTAAACTCTGTAGATGTCATTGTATTTGTTCTTGATAATTTTATAGATCTATCTACTTCTTCTTGTAATTCTTGTGCTACAGCTATTGATTTATCAAATGCACCTTCAACTGTTTCAGCAGTAAAAGGATCATTTTCAACTAGATCCACAGTTTGTGTTTGTGTAGTTTCTCGTCTGATAACAACAGTTTCAGTTGCGCTTGGTGCTGTTACCATAGTAACATTACCACCACTAGCAGATCCTACTCCACTAACACTATAATCTGTAGTTAAAGTTTTTACAGTTTCTGTTCCGTTAGCGGCTCTGATAATAACTTGTATATCTGCTTCCGCATTAATTTTAAATGTGTATGGAAATACGGTAGTTGACCCGTCACCAGAATAACTGTTTTTAATTATAGTTGTAGATATTGTCATATTATGTGCCTTATTTTATCACCTTATTCTTCTTTTTTCAATTTACTTTCGTCATAATCAAAATTATATCTGAAATCATACTCAATTTTAGTCATTTCTTGTATAGCTTCAAGTAAATCTCTACCTTCTAAACCAGTTAATAATCTTGTCCATCCATTACCAAATGTTTTAGATACTGCTTTTTCATATCTATTAACCCAAGAAGTGTCAATAAGCATAGCATTCTTTTCTTCTGCGGTTAATTTATCCATATTTAATGTACCATCATCAGACATAATTTTTTGCATAGCATTATCTATGATTGCTTTAGCTGTATCTTCTTCTACTCTACTATTGTTAATCTTATCCCAAACTCTTTCTTTAATACCTTGATCTGATACTTTAATAAATCTACCTAATGATTTACCAAATATAGGAATACCTAATTTTTCTTCTATTTCTGTAACCATTTTTTTATGATTAAATGGATCATAATAAGTGTCAAATTTATAGAACATTAAACCACCACTATTATTCCAAGCATATTTAGACCATGCTTTCATTCTTAATTTAAGAGCCGTTAATCCTTCTGCTTTTTGTAAATATTCTGGATATAAATCTTTACCTGTAAAAAAGTCTTTAGGTAAACTTTCTGTTATACCTGTTGCTTTTAATGCATTTTCTGCCAATGGTAAGAATGGTGCTAAACTAGGTGTATTTTCATCTAATATACCAATTCCTTTTTTCATTAAATTTTCAAATATATTTGTGTTTGGATCATCTTTAACTTCACCCCAAGTTTCTACCATTGAATGCCAACTTAATGTACCAAGTAATTTTTGAAATTCATCTAAAGGTAATTGTAAATATACAGCTTTTAACGTACCATCTTGACTATCCATACCTACTTCAAATTCACCTTTTTCATTTATAACTCCTAAAGGTATTACATTGTAATTAGCCAATGTATCGTTTCCAATTAAGTTAAAATATAAATGTGCCGCTTTACCCATCATTCCTATTTTAGCGGCTCTGTAAATAATTTTAGGCGCTACAGTTGTATAGAATAATTTACCATACCATCCTGCATGAAAGTATTTATCTGTAAAAGGTATTTTAGATAATGTGTGGTATCTTTTAGCTTCTATAACACTACGATTAGCTTCTTTAAATACATTACCAAACAAGAACAAATTATTATATAACCATGCCGCAGATCCTTTACGTAAGAAATTAGGTGAACCTGCCCAGTTTCTAACAGCATATTCTATTTGTGCATCAGACCAATCAATTAAACCTTGTTTTCTTCTATCTAATAAATCTTGTTTTGCGGCTATTTTAGTTGTTCTTTCAAATACTCTAGACATCATTTCAGCAGATGTAATAAGTTTATAATATGGTTGTAACCAACTATTTTCACCAATTAAAAATCCTGTTTTACCTTTACCTAACCAATTTTCAGACATAAATCTTTTTTCGTAAGAATTGATAATTTGATCTCTCATTTGTTTTTCAAAATTCTTTTCTTCTAATGTGTACTCTGAAATCTTTTTGTCTTTTACTTTTTCAAAAAAGGCTTCTATTTGTTCTTTATCCATTTTTTTCCAATTCTTTTCTCTAGATAAAAGTAATAAACTTCTTACTGCACCGTCTGTAGTTTGCGACCAGTTAGGATCACCTTCTAATAAACCTTCTGCTCTATTTCTGTATTTATTATATACAGACATAATTTCTCTATTTTTTAACATTTCCATAACCATTGGATCTGTATTTTTAGGATCAAATATTGAACGATATGCTTTAGGTAAATTTTGTACCCATTTCTTAACAAATGAATTTTTACCACCATTAATAAGATCAAATAATGATGCACCATCTAAATTTTGTACAGTTCTCATTATATCCCTAAATACGTTATATCCCCAGAATGGAGGATTTATTTCTGTAAACATTTTTCTAAATGGTGTGTTCATACCATATGCAACTTTATGAAGATAAATTAATGCTTGTGAATTTTGTAAACCATTAAATGCACTAGCCATTTCTGATCCAATGTAAGCGGCTTTTCTTTCACCGTTTTCAATCCATTCAACTAATGTGTAATCTCTTTCTTTACCAACTGTTGAAACACTTATATCTTTGTTTTTAGGTTTCCATTTCTTTTTAAGGAAATCCCATACAGCAGGTTCATATGTTTTTTCTTTAATAGGTTTAACTAATTTAATACCTTTTAATCTACCATTCCATTGTAATTGTTTTCTATCAAGACCTTCAATCTGTTGTTTATAGTCTTTCAACATTTTAACAGTTGCGCCAATCATTTGGTGTCTTTGTAATACTGTTATCATTGCCCAATCTTTTAAAACTGTAGCATCTAACACATTCATAATATCTTTTGATGTACCAAATTTAGTTTTTTGTATAAAACCTTTTGCCCAACTATCACCAACAAAATTAGTATATTGTTCTACACTAAATGTAACATACTCTTTATTGTTTTTAACAAGTTCTAAAGTTTTTGCATCCATACCTAATTCTTCAAATAAAGGTATCATTACTTTTTGTCTAAAATTATAAAATCTTTCTGCTAATTGTCTTATACCCATTGTTTCTTTTGTTGATGGATATTTTGTTTCGTAACTTGTAACTATTTGTTCTGCTTGTATTCTATCAATACCTTTAGGGTTAAGAACATTTGCTCTATTTCCTGTAGGGTTCATTATTAATCTATTTTGTAAATAAGTAGCAAATACGTGTCTATTAATACCACTATCTTGTAAATGCCTCCAAAATTGTTTGTACATTTTATTTTGTACAAACTCAACTAATGTGTCAGCATATTGGTATCTTTCAACTAATTGTTCTACATTGTTTTTTAAAGGTGTTTCAAATCTTTTTCTGCTTGTAGGTGATGACCACCAATGATTATCACCCATAATTTTTTTATAATAATTGATAATAGTAAATGCGTTGTAATCCATCATTCTTCTTATTTTGTCGTAACTACCTAATGATTGTAATTCTTCGTTAGCTTTCTGTAACATTTTAGCTGTACTTTCCATTGATGAAATTACTTGTTCTTTTGCAAGATTAGCTATTCTTTTATCTTTAGGTAAAGACAATTCCATTTGTATTAAGTCATATTCTCTTTGTACTTCTGGTCTTCTATGCATAAAGTTTAACCATAAATTAGTAGTAATAGGTGCGGCTTTTAAAGTTTGTCTTGGTTGTAATAAGAATGACATCATAAAGTCAGCCATTAATTCAACACCAGAATATCTATATTCTGTATATCCTACACTAGCTTTATCATTAAATGGTTTCCATCTTTGAGTAAGTCTTTTTAATTCATTCATTACTTGGTCACGTCCAACTAATCCACGTCTAATAACTTCTTTCTCAAACATTTCTTTAAATATTTTTTCTGCTTCAGCTTTTTGTGAGTTAGTAGCGTTTTTCTCACCACCTTTTATAATGTTTCTAATGTAAGGATTAACAACACCCTTCATTGCATCTTTGATAATTTCTTTTTTTAATGCTGTATTAGCTTTAGCAAAACCTTCATAAACTTCTGGTGGTAATATTTCTCTAGCTTTTGCATCTGTTATAATTCTAAGAATATCTTTAGGATTAATACCATCTGCTTCTAATTCTTTATCAGTTTCTTTTTCTCTTTCTTTTGCTTTCTTTTCTGCATCACGTCTTATTTTAGCTATTTCTTTTTGTGTTAATGGACTTAATCCGTCTTCTTTTCCTTCTGTCCATCTATTCATAAAGCCTTTTAATGCTTTGATACGGCCTAATATATTACCTCTAGCCATTGTTTTATCTGGTATATAATCAATAAAATGACCTAATTCATGTGCCATAGTCATTAATATACCTTCTAATTTTTTCTTATATTCTGCTTTAGTTGCTGGTCTAGATGTGCCGTCTTCTAAATATATTCTAGTATCAAATAGTTTTTCATTTAATACTATTCTACCTTCTTTTACAGGAAAGAATTGACCTAATGTAATAAAACCTTTTCTACTTCTTATGTAATTTGCAACAACATCATTACCAGATAATTCTTTAAACATTTTAACTAGATCTGGTAACTCTAAACCTTTAAATACATTAACATCTTCTTTCATATTTAGATCTTCCCAACTAGGAAATCCACGTTGACTACCTACTGAAGAAGGCTCTGCATTAGCATATGATTTAGATCTAGTTCCAAATTCATTTTTAAATTTAATTGCTTCATTTGTTATTTTAGAAGTTGATGGTCTTGACATTAATAATCCTGTCAAATTACCTTTTTGATCTCTAAATATAATAACACCTCTAGGTGTACCACTTTCTTTAATACCCATATGTGCTGTAACTACAGCATCTGTTCCATCTTTTAATTTTTTAAGAGCCATGTAAGAATGTAAATCAAAGTTAAATATTTTACCGTTTACATCACCTACAATAATCGGTCTATCTGCACCTAAATTATTATTTTTATCTACCTTAAATAATAACTTAATTGGCATTTCATTTAATTTTTCTGGTATTAGTCTTTTTACCATTTCATCTATTTTGAATTCTTTAGCTGTTTGTACAAGTTTTTCACCTTGTTTAGTTAATTCTGGATAGAATTCTTTTAACCAGACCATCATTCTGTTTGATTGCGCTTTACCATCAATAGATGTATTTATTTCTCTGTACTCTGGTCTAAATGCTTGTTCAGTTCTATGTACTGTAGTTTCAAATATTTGATTATCTCTTTCTAATATTTCTATTTTACTATCGTATTCACCTTTTTGTTGTTTGATTTTAAAATTAGTAGGATCATCAAATGGACTAATATCTTTACCTTTAACATTTTTTGTTAATGCACTTTGTGGTAAATTAATTGTTTCACCATCTGTTTTTCTTACTTTGTAAACGTGTTCCCCATTTTTAAAACCAATACTAATAACTTCACCTGCTTCTAATCCTGTGCTTACAGTATTGACTTTGCTACCTACAACAAATTGTGGTGCTGATACTGTGTTTTGATTAATTTCATTTTTACCAGAAACTTGATCTATTGTTTTATCTATAAGTCTTAAATCTGATAAATATTTTTCTGGAATAGGCATACCAGTATCTTGTATATCGTTTAAAATTGATGGATCTCTTTCTACATCTTTTAATAATTGTTTAGGTGTTTTTCCTGTTTTAGCGTATATCTCATATAGTTTGTTTACACCATTTTGTACCCATTGTGCTGATGTTTTAACACCTTTTATAGTACCATCTTTTGCATATGAAAATCCTTTATGCCCTGCTTTTAAACCAAATATAATAACTGCCGCATCTAAAAATTCTTCTTTAGTAGGTGGAGTAAAATCTTCTCTACCTAAACTTGATGCCCATTCAATAACATGAGGTGCTAATGCTAACATAGTAATTTCACCACCTGCTTGTGCTGTACCTACAATTTTATCACCTTGGGATAATATTCTTTTACCTATAGATGTTTTGCCTAATGGTAATTTTGAAAGCATTGCGCCTACTGTTTTATTAGCGGCTTTACCTCCATAATGTACCATAACCCCAGTAGCAAAACCTTTTCCATAATGTTGTGCCGCCGCTTTACTTAAAATAATACTCCAAAAATCTTCAAATGATCCTACTTCATTTAATTTATAACTTTCCATTAATGCCCATCTTAAACTTTCATGTAATCCAAAAGCACCTCCCATAGCAACAGCTTTACCACCTTTACCAAATGTAGCGGCTGTAGTTATTCCAGCACCAACTGCAAATACACCTAGATCAGATAATACAGAGATCATTCCATTTAATGCTCTTTTATCCCATCTCTGTCCGTTGGTCATAAAGCTATCAATAAGTTTTTCATAATCCATAGGATTAGCACCAGTTTCGTTTAATTCTTTTAAATCTTTGTATAAACGATATGCCATAGATGTAACTGATTGATCCCATCCTCTTTGCATTACAGATCTACGTCCTTCACCAAATAAATTATCGCCACTCATTGAAATAACATCTGGCATCCATTTACCAAATGACGGTAATTGCATACTTGTAGTATTAGGTTCTTTAGATAACCAATGTTTGTTTAAATTATCTAATAATCTATTGTTTAATAAATCAAATTCTTCTTTCTTAATTTTTCTAGGTATTAAAAAATTGTTAAACAACAAATCTCTTACTGCTGTTTTTTGTTCTTCTGTACCATATGTAGAAATCATTTTTTTAAAGTCATTTTGAAAATTAGGTTGATTTGACATATACGATAAAAATATTGCTGTTTGTGCATCTTTACTAATACCACTTATATCTTTATCTTCTGATAATTCATCTACCCACCAAGGTAATGGTAAATTTTTTTCTGTTAAATTATCTACATATGCATTAAGACCTGTTTGTATTTGTTCTTCATTCATTCTAAAAATACCATAAGTACCATCACCCCAACTATAACTTCTAGATCCCCAACTTTCATTGCCTGATAATACTTTTGAATATTGTTTTAAACTTTCATTCAAAACAAATGCACCTGCTTTTTTTTCAGTATCTTTTAAACCTAATCCTGTATAAAATTTATCAATAGCATTTATTGTATGACCGCTTGTTCCTCCATGTGGAGTTACAAAATCTTCTTCTAATGAAAATTCAGAATGGTATTTTTCGTCTAATGGTAAACCTTTAGCATCATAAATAGTTTTATTAGCATTTAATGATATTTTATTTTTGTTAGCAAATGCTTGTTGTTCTAAATCATTTCTAAATTTATAAGGTACATAATTAGGGTCTATATCTTTTAGTTCTAATTGTTTTTTAACATATTCATTTATTTGATCTATTTCTTCTTTAGATTTTTTATCTGTAAATTCGTCTGTTTTAGTATTTGTATTAATTTCTAATTCTATTTTTTGTTGTTCAGTTAAATTATTTTCTGGATCTTTTATATCGTAAGTTTGTGGTTCACTAGGCCCAATCATTTGATGATTGATTAAACTGTTTGTAGTTTTAAATGGAATACCTAAATGATCTGATTGTTCTAATGCAGTATAACCTGCTTTATTAAACTTTTTCTTTTTTTCTTCTACCCAAAGTTCAATATCTTCATCTGAATAACCAGCGTTTTTTAAATCTAAAACTGTTGCCATATTAATCTAGTTTTATTAAATCAGAAAAACCTAATGTTGATTTTAATACGCTAGGTATTTCTGTTGAATTAAATCCACCTTTATCTAACCATCTTCTGTAATCTTGTAAATATTTTATATATTCTGGACTTGTTTCATATTCACCAATAGGTATTTTTGTTCCATCTTTTCTAATATGAGAAGGTGGTTTTGGTTTATTTAATTTTCTTTCTAAATAAACAGCAGGATCACCAATAGGTTTTTTATCAACTTTACCAGTTAAAAATCCTTCTTGATCCATTCCTTCTGCACCCGCTTCAAATCCTTTGTATAATTGTTGTCCTTCGGTATCTGGGTCTGCATCTACAAAATATGCTAATGTTTCGTTTTGTTTATCTATCCAGAATTTTTTATAATCAAAATCTTCTTTTTCTTTTACTTGATTAGTAAAATCGTTTAATTTAATATCGTAAATTTGTTGTAGTTTATAACCTATGTAATATGGACTATCAGTATCTTCTAACATTGAATAATAACTAATTCCAGATTTTTCACCTTCAGCTAATAATTTATAAGTTGTTAAACGTACTTCTCTACTTATATTAGCAACAATATTAGTACCAACTTGACTTAAATTTGCTACAGATCCTATTAATTTATTTACATCTCTATCAAATGGTTTGATTAAACTATCAATAGCATTTTTTGAATATTCGTCTAAATCTTCATTCCATTTTTTAGATGCAGTTAAAATCCATTCTTTACCTTTTCCTGTAAGTCTTTTGTCACCTGTAACACCTAATGTAAATTCTGAATTTCTAGATTGTCCAGTAATAATTTTTTCATACCATTCATTTAATGCTGAAGCATCACCATAACTATCAGTAGAAACACCAGATTTTTTATCATTCATTATTTCTTCTACTTTTGAATATAATGCTTCTTTTTGACCTTGTGTAATTTTAAGATCTTTAATTTTAGAATTAAAATATTTTTCTGCTGTAACAGCTTGTCCATCTACTTCAAATGTATTTTTACCATTAATCCAATCGTCCATATCTTTATTAATATCTTTAGAATTATCAACATCCATTCTAGCATCTCTATTAGTAAAGAATGTTTTTTGATCACCCATTTCACTTTCAGCCCAATCAAGTAACATTTGTCTAGTATTATCATCTAAAGATTGACCAAAGTATTTTTTATCTTTTTCTGTTTTTAATTCAGAAATGATGTCTTGATAATTTGTATATGTTTTACCATCCATGTCAGATGTGTAAGTTTTATTATTAGATATAATTTTTTTCCAAATAGTTTCATTTGCATATTTTTCTTGTTCTGCATAATTTACTTTATCAGAGCCTAAAGTAAGACCTACATTTGTTTGTCTATTTTTTTCTTTTTTAAGAATTAAATCTCTAGCAAAAAAAATGTTGTCATTAACACTTAAATTATCTACATCTTTTTTAAAAGCTGATGTACTTATGTCATGATTAACTTCTGCTTGTACTAATATTTTTTTACCTCTAGCACTTCTCATTTCTTTTTTAGCATCAACATTTACAACACTAAAAAAATCAGACTTAAATCTTTCCCATGCCTGTTCGTCTGGTTCGTTTTCGTATAATTTTTTGTATTTGTTTAAAGTATCATTAGCCCATTTATCATATGCTTTTGTGTAATCACCTTCTGTGTTTAAGGTTTTATTTTCTTGTATTTTAAATATAAAATCATCTTTGTCTGATGTAAGTAAAGATTTGTTAGCTGTATTTTTATTTATAATTTCTTGATTTCTTATTTTTTCATTATGTGCTTTATTAAATTTATCTAGTTCAGATAAAGTATCTGTTAATGCAGATATTGCGCTTGTAGCAGATCTAGATCCAACAGATGCAAGATCCATTACACTTGTATTTCTTGCTATACTTGGTGTAGGTAATTCACCTCTAGGTATTTTAATTGCCATCTATTATATCCTCATAAGTTACTCTGTATTTAGCAGGGCTATATACAGCTTCTGTTACAACACCATTTTGATCTTTTTTAATAGACCAGTTATTATGGCCTTCGCCTATTTTTGGTATTACTTTGCTTTTGCCTTCAAAAATCATACTGTCATGTTCCCATACTTTTATAATAAACATAATTAAACTGTAGCTTGATAAGTTTTACCTAATCCAGAAAGTAAAGATGTTTTTCTATTCCAACTTTCTTCACTTAATTTACCTGCTAGTTTTATGTCTATCATTTGTAAATCCATTTCTACTCCTTTTTCAATCCAAAACCTTGTGTCTTCATAATTTGCAACAACTTGTTCTTGGTCAAATAAAGATGAGCCTGTAAACATTTCTACACCTCTTGCACCTGCCGCCGCCCTTTTAGCACTTAATAATTTTTTAGCTTGTTTGTTAGCGGCTATAATGCTTTGGCTTTTTTCTATATCTTTGTAATATTTATCCCAAGCCGCACCAGCTTTTATATTTTTGGAAGTTTGAATACTCCCCATATAAGATACTGCTGTACTTGCACCTATTGCTAATGCTAACCATGGAAATGCCATATTTTATACTCCTTAATCTGTTGTTACCAATGTTCCTGTTATACCTAAAACTGTCATAGGTAATGGTTGTTGTTGTTCAATTTGTATTTGTCCATCTCTATCCCATCCTAAATTAATAACTCTTTTATCGCCAGTAAATTCTTGAATATTTTGGCCCATTGGAGTAGATGATGTTCTAAATGGTAATTGATCACCGTTTATAATAATTCCTACAGTTTTGTGTAATCTTACCATAACTTCATTATATCTCTTTTTTCGTCCTTGTGCAGTACCTGCTTGTGATCCTGCTTCAATTCTCATTGTTTTAATTTTAGATGTATATCCTAATCCTATCTCTATACTTTTGTAACTAGAGTTGGTGGGTAAACTAACAGTTATAGCACCATTAGTTACTGTTTGATTTGGATACACAGCGTCACCAATTAATATCTGTACTGTTTCACCTTCTAAATGATCTAATCCAGTAATGCTTGTACTATCACCATTTACAAGACCAGTTAATCCACTATCTAATTTTATAAGCGGATCTAGATATTCTACATATTGTACTATATTTCCATTAATTCTTCTACGTACAATTATCCATACTTGGTTTTCTGTTGGCTCTGAAATAGTAGCTACACTTTTAACTTGTGAATTTGCTTTAATTGTATGACTTGCACCAACACCTGCGCCTATTTGTAAAACTGTTCTATCAATAGCTTGTTCATATGTAGATGCTAATTCAATGTTATTTGCATCTATTTTGTAAACATAATAAGTTTCACCATCTACTAAACCAGATAATTTTGTACCTCCACCTGCACTATAAACAACTTGATCACCAGTTGATAAACCATGTGATGTAATAGTAATATATCCATTATAATTTGGATCTGTTCCACTTCCTGTTACATCACTTGCACCGTTAAATGTAAGTTTGTACGATCCACCAAGAATATGTCTATGCCATGCAACAATATCTTCTTCTCTTTGATATGTTAAACCTAATAAAGTTCCATCATCTCTAACAGCCCAATAAATACTATCTGGTTCTTGTGCATAATCTACATCAGTAATTCCTGTTCCTGTAATATGTTCAGAAAGCAATGTCATATCTTGTGCTAAATATGCATCATCTTCAAATCTGTATGAAAATTCTCTAATTTTTTTTCTTTGTCTTTGTACAAATAATACAGAGTTACCAATTTGTATTGGTTGTGTATTATAACCACCATATGTAGTTTGTTGTGTGATTTGTACGTTATCGGGTTGTAAAGGCTCACCAGTTGGTCTTCCTACTTTAAATTCACCACCTGCTGTACCAACAACTAAATCTCTTGCAGGTGCTAACCATCTAATTACGTTTACTTTGTTTGCCGCAATAGTATAAATAAATGCATCTGCTGGATCACCTGTGCCTCTATGAAAATGCTCGTAAAAACCACTTTCACTTGCCCATATAGTTTGAGGAAATGCTGTACTTCCACCAAATATTAATCTTTGTTCAAAAAATGAAACTGTTTTAGGATAACCTGTATCATCAGACCAAGCACCTAATGCCCAATCTGTGTTAGCCGAAGAAGATCCAATATCCTGTTTAATTTCCCAAGTAACTTGTGTTGTTGATATGTATGCTGTTATAACTCCCCATCCATCATTTAATCTAACAGATCTACCAACGTCTGATGATTTAAAACCAACACCATCATTTATACCTGTTGTAGAAGATGCAGTTAGTGTTCTTCCTGTACCAACACCACTTGCAGATGATGATAATGTTGTAGATGTTTCATTGTCATCTAAATATGGCCCATTAATAAATTGTACAGTTGACAATGTCCAAGATGTGTGTCCTGTTCTAGATAATTTTCTAGGTTTT
>Ga0208427_1000271_pt1 | contig 22431 bp, 10 predicted proteins | sample DEB08_DNA_FD_184532 | JGI IMG/M metagenome (GOLD analysis project Ga0208427, IMG submission 184532) | Aqueous microbial communities from the Delaware River and Bay under freshwater to marine salinity gradient to study organic matter... | ecosystem: Environmental > Aquatic > Marine > Coastal ...
CAGGAGTTGCCCTAGCATAGTTAACGGTATAATTAGGTCCTGGTCTTGTCCTAGTATATTGACCATCAGAATAATTAGGACCAGGAGTTGCCCTAGCATAATTAACCGTATATGCTGGACCAGGACGTGTTCTATTATATTGACCATCACTATAAACCGGTCCTGGAGTTGCCCTAGCATAATTAACCGTATATGATGGACCTGGTCGTGTTCTATTATATTGACCATCGCTGTAATTAGGACCTGGAGTTGCCCTAGCATAATTAACCGTATATGCTGGACCAGGACGTGCTCTTGCATATTGACCATCACTATAAACAGGTCCAGGAGTTGTTCTAGCATAGTTTGCAGCGTAATTAGGACCAGTAACTAATCTAGCAAATTGACCTCTTGTATAATCAGGACCAGGGGTTGTTCTAGCAAAGTTAACAGTATATTGAGGTCCAGTTACTAACCTAGCATATTGACCCCTTTCATATTGAGGACCAGGTGTTGATCTAGCATAGTTAACAGTATATTGAGGTCCAGTTATTAATCTTGCGTATTGACCATCTGAATAATTAGGACCAGGAGTTGCCCTAGCATAGTTAACAGTATATTGAGGTCCAGTTATTAATCTTGCGTATTGACCTCTCTCATATTGAGGTCCAGGAGTTGATCTAGCATAGTTAACAGTATATTGAGGTCCAGTTACTAACCTAGCATATTGACCTCTCTCGTATTGGGGTCCAGGTGTTGTTCTAGCATATTGCCCTGTATACTGTCTAGTAAAAGATCTTCCATAACCAGCCGAGAATATTCTAGTAAATTGTGCTGTATATTGTGCAGTAAATTGTCTATTAAACGATCTTGAGTAATTACCAGAAAATATTCTAGTGAACTGTCTTGCGTATTGTCCAGAATATATTCTAGTAAATGATCTGCTAAAATTACCAGTAAATTGGGTGCTGTATTGAACAGAAGTTATCTCTGCTTGTTGATCAACAATATTATCAGAAACTTGTAGCCATGTTCCAGTAACTGGTGCTGTAGCTTGAAATTTATAAGTACCAATTCCTGTAGCTACTATTCTATTTCTAAATCTGGCTGTTAATGTTTCTAATTCAGAATCTGTCATCTGAATAATTTTTGCAGTTGATCCAGACGCCTCGTATTTAATTGGTCTAATAGTGGTTGGGGCTGTATCTGATGTTTTTCTATATAAATTATAAGTTGTATTAACACCATCAGAAGCAGTTAAAGTGTCAGTAAATGTTGTAATGACCGACCATGTACCACCAACTGGAGCTGTAGAACTAATATAATATTCACCGACTGCACGGCTTGATGTATTAGCTATTTTAGATAATGTGTATGCAATTATAGATGCGTTTAAATCTGTATCGTTTTGCTGTTCTACTGAACCGGCTACATCGTATTGTAATGGTCTAACTAAACCAGTTTCTGATGCTGATGATAAATTTTGTGAAAATGTTGTTGTTACAGAGTTGGTTGTTCCAACTGCAGGGTGTGTACCTATTGATTCAGTTCTTCTTATATCTACAAAACTACCAATGGATGAACCTATACTAATAGTATTTAAATCACCTACAAATGATTGACTTGAATTAGCTTCGGTAGCAAACTTAACTAATATTTTATGAGAGATGTAATCCATCTCAGCATTTGACATTTCCTGAAGACCAGTAAAGTTAGTGCTGTTAGCAGCATTACCACTTGATACTTTTATTTTTAATGGATTTGCCAATACATACCTCTATAATAATAATTTATATTTATATTTATGCTACTCTTAACCACAATGTTTTTGTGGTTGAAGTGTAGTTTGATGTTACTGTTGCTCCAGTGTATTGATTATCTCTTGATCCATCATAATTAGTAGTGTATTGACCGTCACTATAATTAGTTCCAACCACCAATCTACCATATTGACCAGCATATTGTGCTCTAGTAAACTGTCCATCATATTGAGGTCCAGTAACTATTCTAGTAAACTGTCTTGCAAATTGCTCACCTCTTAAAAATTCAACACTATAATTTCCAATAAAATTTCTAGTAAACTGGGGTGCATATTGAGGACCGTTTATTATTCTAGTAAACTGTCTAGTATATATGCCAGCATACTGCTGTGTAAATATTCTAGTAAATTGTCTTTGATAAGTACCTGAATATATTAATGTATAATTTTCATTATATTGAGGCCCAGGAACGGTTCTAGTATATTGAGGACCAGTAACAACCCTGCCAAATTGTCTTGTAAATTGAGCTCTTGTATATTGAGGACCAGTTGTTATTCTAGAAAATTGCCTTGTATATTGAGCATCATAACCAGGCCCTGGAGTTGCTCTTGCATATGTTGGTCCAGGTGTTGATCTACCATATTGTGTTTCATATTGTGGTCCAGGTGTAATTCTAGTGTATTGTGGACCTGGTGTTGATCTAGCATAGTTAGGTCCTGGTGTTACTCTTGAATATTGAGGTCCTGTAACTAGTCTAGTATAATTAACACTAAACTGCTCACCTCTTAAAAATCCTCTATTGTACCCAGGACCGGTATATAATACTCCTGCATATTTTAAATTACCTGAATATTGGATATTATAAGCTAATCTGTAATAAGTGCCTCTATAAAACTGAAGGTCAGCACCATCTGGTGGAGGCGTCTTTGTTGGGGCACCAAAATATGTAAAAGCTGAGTATGCCGCGGCAATATATGCCGCGCTTATTTCCCTATTAAAATCATACGGACCTAAATTTCTTTCATATTGTGTTGCAAATTGTCTATAATAAGGACCGAAAAGATATTCTCTGGCATACTGACTAGCATATTGTGTAGAATATGTTCTACCATATTGAGCTGAATAAGTTCTACCATATTGAGCTGAATATATTCTTCCATATTGAGCTGAATATATTCTTGTATATTGTACACCGTATTGAGCTGAATATATTCTTGTATATTGAGCTGAATATATTCTAGTGTATTGTGATCTCGTGTATTGTACAGAATATTGTGCAGAATATATTCTTGTAAATTGTTGAGCATATTGTGCCCCATCATAACTACCATAATAGACTGGTGAATATTGGGTTGATGGTGTTTGTCTAGTATATTGAGTACCAGCAAATGTACCACCATCTATTATTCTTGAATAAAGAGGACCGTTATAATCGGGTCCAGTAATTATTCTAGAATATTGACCCCTTTCAAATTGACCTTCATACTGTCCACTATACACTCTTTGATATTGCACATTACCAGTGTATTGTGTTCCCACAACACCTCTTTCAAATGATCTTAAATAAGCTCTAGCAAAATTAACAGCATATTGTCCAGAATAAATTCTTGTGTATTGAGTAATATATTGTCTAGCAAATTGACCTCTTTCATATTGTGCACTAAACTGTCTTGTAAATTGTCTTTCAAATTGTCTACCATATGTACCTGCATATGTACCAGTGTATTGAATATTTTGTATTTGAGGGTTTCTATCTGTTGCTGATCCTCTGGCTACCCAAGTGCCTGAACCAGGTGCTGATGCTTGAAAAACATACTTACCAACACCAGTAGATACTATTCTATTTCTTAATCTAGAAGTTAAACTTTGTATGTCAGCGGTTGACATTTCTCTTAATCCAAATACAGGATTAGATCTTACCACCTTTAAAGGTAATATTTCTGTAGGTGAATTATCATATGAAGTTTTTCTCCATAATTTGTAGGTTGTTTTTAATGAATCGTCGCCAGCAGCGTTTGTAACTTCATCATAAAATAAATCTTGGGCTACCCATGTACCAGATATAGATGGAGCATTTATACTAACATAATATGATCCAGTACCAGCTGCTGTTGAATTAGCTTTAGCTATATCATCCAAACATAAACCAATAACATCGTTTATTTCTGAATCAGTTTGATCTCTTAATTGAAAATTTGTAGCATTACCAGAAAAAGCTCCAGGCTTTATTAATGAAGTTTCTGATGCTGTAGCAACATTTTGTTTAAAAGTGTAAGTGTCGGTGTTAACTGAACCTGCATAGGGGTGGGTATTAATAGCAGCAGTAGCATAATTATCTTCAAATGTGCCAACTGAAGTACCTAATGAATCTATATTTAAATCACCAACGTAATCGCCTGAACCAGATTCGGTTGCAAAGTTTATGAGAACAGTTTTAACTGAATAGTCTAAATCAGCATTTGTAGTAACTTGAACACCGTTACTATAAAGCCCTCCTGATTTAACTATTTTAAGTGGATTCACTTCCTAATTCTCCTACGGTGCTGGCCAAGCAACAACTCCATTAGCGTATAGAACTTGGAATGCAGCACCCCCTTCGTCTTTTAGACTTGAATGTATAGAAAGATCACCTACAACATTAGCTGAGCTACTGAATGTAGATGCATCTGATACGGTAATACTATCTTGGAAATTCACATTGCCTTGGAAATCAGCTGTACTATTAAAATCAGCTGCACCTCCAACTTGAATAGTTGATGATGCATTTACAAAACCAGTTACAGTGGTGTTACCTGCTGCTAATGTTTTACTGAATGTTGAATTATCAGCTACAGTTATACTATCACTAAATGCGACGTTGCCACTAAAATTACCTGTTTGACCATAAACAACATATCTTTCATTAACAGCACCTAAAGCTTGTCCGTTACTTGTAGGTTTAATACCACCACCAGATGTAACAAGCCCGGTTAAAGATGATGTACCAGTTACAGTTAAAGTGCTTGAAAGATTTAATGTATTACCAGATATAACCCATCTGTTTGTTGTGTTACCTAATGGAACTGTATTACCGTTTGGTATAAAACCAACTGTAGAATTACCTACCGGTGAATATACAAATAAATTTTCAATACCAGAACCATCACCAATAGTAGTTTGTCCATCTAAAGTAGCATTTGATGAAACTGATAAAGTTGTCATCGTTGCAACGTTTAATGATAATGCATTATTAGATGCAAGAGATGTTGTCCCTTGTACTTCTAAATCACCGACAATAGTAACATTATTACTAAATGTTGTGTTAGGTGATGCGGTCATTCCAGTATCAGTAATATATAATTCTCCTGATACTAAGTTTGCAGTAGCACCTGTATGTTTTAATGCAGATGTAATTGTGTTAACAGTTAAATTACCTGTTATATCTGTATTACCTGCTACAGTTAACTTACCACCAAATTGACCTGTTGTTGTAGCATTAATAAATCCAGTAACAGTGGTATTACCTGCTGCAAGAGTTTTAGTAAATGTTGAATTATCTGCTACGGTAATTGAATCTTGGAAATTAGTATTACCTTGAAAATCTGCAGTGCTATTAAAATCAACTGCACCATTAACCTGTAAAGTGCTTGAAACATTTGCAGTACTTAATGTAGATTTACCAGTAACATTTAATGTATTAGATAAGGTTGTAGCACCTGTTACTGAAACTGTATTTGCAAAAGTTGATGCAAGAGTAGCACTTATACCACCTGAGAAAGTACCACCAACACCTGTAAATGATCCGTCAGTATTAATATCTCCTGAATCGTCAATTATTACGTTAACTGTTGAGTTACCAACTCTTATTTGTCCTGCATTTATTTCTACGTTACCAACAACTACATTTGAAGAAATAACTGTATGCCCTGATACATCTAAATTAGCTCCGTTTAACGCTGTATTGCCTGCAACTGTTAATATACCATCTAAATCAGCACCACTACTTGTTATAGTTGAATTAACTGTTGAATTACCAACTGCAATTGTTGTGGTATTAATATTAACATTAGCACCAACATTCATACCTGATGTTGCATTAGCTACACCTGTAGTAATTAATCCTGCTTTAGCTCTTAATAATCCACCCACATTAGCAGTATTACTTAATAAAGCAGACCCTGTTACTGATATAGTATTAGAGAATGTAGCTGTATTGGTTACAGCAATAGTATTACTTAATGTAGCTGCTCCAGTAATGGTAACTGTATTGCTAAATGTAGCTGTATTAGTAACTGATAGTGTATTGCTTAATGTTGCAGCACCGGTTACTGAAATTGTATTTGATAAAGTGGCTGCACCTGTAATAGCTATTGTATTTGAACCAACTATTTTTCCTGTTACTGTTGTATTACCAGTAATTGATGCATTACCTGAAACTGTTAATGTATTAGAAGCATTTATATCTTCTGCTTGTAAATCCCATCTTGCGTCTGATAATCCTAATGATTTAGCATTAGCAGTTGGTACAATATTTGTATCTATCTCACCATTAATAGAAATAGTGTCTGAATTAGCATTACCTAAATCTACATCTGAATTAAATACTGCATTACCTGTTACTGTCAGCGTATTTGATACATTTACAGTATTACTATTAATGCTCCAACGGGCGTCAGAGAGACCTAACGACAATGCGTTAGAGATAGGGTTAATGCCTGTATCTACTTCAGATACAAATGAAATAGTATCATCGTTTGCTGAACCAAATGTTACGTTTGCATTAAAAGTTGATTCGTCTGAATCAACTGTAAGTGTGTTTCCTGCTATAGTTGTGTCAGTGGTTGTACCATCGTTGTTAATATCAATAGCTGAAATTGTTGAATTTGATTTTAATGTTACATCATTTGCAGTTAATGTAATATTATCATAATCTGATGTTAATGTGGTACCATCCATATCAACAGTTGTTGAATTTATATCTAATGTAGTACCTGTAAAATGAACTGCAGTTGAATTAATAGAAACATTGCTTGATGTGCTATTAATATGTACGTTACTTGAAACTTGTAAAAGGGTATTATTTACGAAAGCATTGGTTGATCGTATATCAATATATGATCCGGTTGTTCTAATTGAATTAACAGTAGAATTAGAAGCAACATTAATTATATTATTTTGTATATTTGTGTTTGAAACTATTAATAATGTATTTGAGGCTTGAACATTACCACCTCTCAATCCATTAAATGCAGCAAAAGTATTTGCTTGAATTATACCACCAGTTGAATTAACCCAAGCTTGGGTGTCTTCATTATAAACATTTGATGTAATAACAACGTTACCAGAAGTTGCACCACCAATCGTATTTTGTTGTGCAGTGACAACAATCTCTGACATATCATAAACTAACTGATTAGTTCTTTCTACCCATGCACCAAATGTATCGGTTTGTGTAGCTACGTTAGCGGACTTGTATCTTCTTTCAGCCATTAAATTTTCCTAATAATTGTGCTAACATGTCTTTTATTTCTTTATCATTATCAGCACATAATTTTAAATCTGCTTTAATTTGTATTACATCCATTTCAAGCTGATCAATACGAGACATTCTTGCGTTTAATTTAGCTTTTCTAGCTTTATATGCCTCTAATGCTTGTATATTAGTATTTAGCACCGCACCAGACATATTATCTCTAACTAAAAAAGGAATGTCTGTTTTTGTTACATTTTTCATATTATGCACTCAATGCAATAGCTCTCATATCTGCCACTCTAGGCACTCTATTAGTCTGTTCTGATGTCATAACTATTTTAACTTGGAATAATGCAAACGTTTCATGCTCTCTTCCTGATGAATCAAAATATCTTAACTTAAATGACCCATCAGATTGTGGATATTTAAATGCTGATTGTTTTTCATCTGTATTAACTTTATAATGTAATGCATCTTGCAATGTTTTATCAGATGCAGTATCAAGTACAACAGCTGTAGTATTAGCTGATGCTACTCTTCCTAATACATAATTAGATTTTATACCATTAGTTACTATAATTAAATCACCAGCACTATAATATGAACTTGCAGATGCAATAGCAACTGTTGTGCTTGATGATGTGGTGTTTGCTGTACCAGTTTGTTGATTAGAACTATTAATAGTTGGAATATCTGGAATTGAATATTTAAATTCTCTAATATCATTTGCATTATCTAAAGAACTAAACAGTTCGTTTTGCTCTGCAGGCTCTGTTAATAATGTCCATTGTTTATCTATAATTTTATCTGGATCATCTGATGCTGTAACCATTGCATAAACTTTTATGTCTGTGTTAGCAGGTTTATAAGAAGATACATAAACATTTAAATCTTCTGCATCTAACCCTGATGCTAATTGAACCGTTTTTGATAAGTATTTTGATTTAGCTGCACCTTTTCCAAATAATCTTTCATTAGATATATCATTATTAATTAAGTTTTCATACCCTTGAACTATACTTATTTCAGCATCAAAAATAGGTGAAACACTCTCATTTGTTGTTTTTAATGTATTGGTTATAACTAATGATTTATTACCACCTGCAACAACTTCGTTTGATTTACTATATACGGCTGACTCTGATCCAGTAAGTTTATTTTGAATACCATATACAATTTGACCAGTAGATGTTGTATTTAAAGCAGTTGAATTAGATATTGTCATGTTACTTACTATAGTTGTACCAGAAGGCTCTGTTCTATATAAAAATGGTTGATAACTGTTTATTACCCTGTTATCAACAGTTGTAATATCTGCACTTGCTGTTGAAATAGTACCTTTAATGGTATCACTATTAGCGAAATAAGAACCATTTGCAGCCGATGAATCTTTAAGTGTAATTTGAGTTACTGTGCTGTTTGAATATAATCTTTGTACTCTACCTCTTGGTGTTTTAGCTGCACGACCAATAGAAAAAGATGTTCTAGGTTTACCTAATGTGGTTAACGATGTGTCACTTTCAATTGATTTAACTATCAATACATCACTGTTATCTGTATTTGCAGTTTCTCTAAAAACAACTGTATCACCAACAGCATAATCAGATGTAAATGTTGTAGATGTGCCTGTAATTGTTGAGCTACCTTTTGTTACTGCTACATTACCAGTTGCAAACGATGAAGGTACTTTATAAACCTCTTCATCATTTCTAAATGTACCTGATATATTATTAATAGTAAAAAATTCTAAATCCCTATTAGTTAATGTAACTGTACCAGTTTTTTTAGCATTGTATATTGCTTTATACATTCTAAATTTAAGATCTGAATCAAGTTTAGGTTCCCATGTGTCAGAAGCTGAAACAAATAATACACCATCACCCCAAGTTGAATTAACTGGAGCTCCACTACCTATTTCATTCTCACCTTTTAAAGAATACCAAATTCTATAATCTGGTGAGCCTGCATCTGGTTTAATTGATAATGCATATTGTGAGCCAACTTTTAAAAATACTGGACCTGAAAATATTACTCTTGTAGGTACAGTAGCGTCACTAGATGTTTTAACATTTTTAGATAATAAATGTACTTTACTAAATTCTAAAACCTTTCTAGTAGGATATCCATTTTGAACTTCTCTAATATCAACATTAATCCCATATTTAGAATCTTTACCTTGAAAGAATAAATCAACAGATGATATATATAACCCATCTGAATCAGGGCAATGCTCTGGTAATATTCTAAAAGTTTGCGCTATTGGATCATCATTTAAACTACTTTTATTATACCATTTATTTGTAGCACTCATTTATTCTCCTATTTTAAGTATTCTCTACCAACGTAAGCTTCTCTAGATCTTCCACCACCGCCACCGGTAATAGCTGACTCTGCTTTAGACCCGGTACCAGTTGTTGTATTTGCATTAGTTGTAACAACGGTAATATCATTATTAGTATAAGGATAGTATTGATTATTACTGCTATCTTGACCTGCACCTATTGAATCTGTATTAATATAGTTATGGTAAGTATTATTCCAATAATAGTTCCAAGCATAAGTATTAGTAATATTTATGGTTGAATCTACGTCAATTGTTTGTTCTTTGTAAGTGTCCTTAGTTGTATTGAAATCAAATGTAGGCTGTCTAGTAGTTAGTGTAACATTTTCTTTTTCAACACTATAATTATATGCGTTATAATTAGCAGACGCTGTTGAAGTTGAATCTTCTAAATCAGATAATGAACTTACATCAGCTACTACTAGTTTTCTATCACCAACTAAGAATGTCTCTTTAGGTAAATCAAATATTGCTTGTAATACACCATAACCATCAGAAGAAATTGCATCACCATAATCACCCCCTCTTTGAACATTTTTAGGATTTAATAGTAATGATTGACCACCTGATGATGTTACACTATCAGCTGTACCTGGTGCAACATTAGCATTGATATCAGTATTATCAAAAAAGAAATAATGCCGTGTATCTGGTCTCAACCCATAAGCAATTATTCTAACTCTTTTTGGTCTCATAAATGGAGAGAACGAAACATCAGTGACGAAATCTCCAACTGAAGAAGTAGATTGTTCATACCCCATTGATAACTGTTGTGTTGTTTTTAAATATGTGTCTGTAGTTGTTGTTGTGGTTGTTGTAATAGCAGTTTCAGTTGTCTTAGAAAGTGAGCCACCATACCAGCCACCCCACCAGTCGCCATAATAGTTACCATAATAGCCGTTATAACCTTTATGTGTATAATAATTATATGCGTTATATCCTTTCCATCCCCAATAACCATAGTTATTAACGTTAGTGTCTGAAGTTACGTCTACTTCAGATTGTACGTCTGTAGATGTACCAATTTTTTCTATATTTGTTCTAGTTAATGGATAAAGTTCATTTAAATTATCTAAAAGATCATTCATACCAGTAGAGGTATCTACAAATACATCTTTTGTGCCAACAACGGTTTCATCATACCCTGAATCATATGTTGGATTAAGTTTTATTTTACCTATAAACTTATAATATGATTCTGTACAAGGTCTATGATTTGTAGCAACACCTTGATCAATAATTAATGATTCTGTTGCTGATAAAGTATAAGCACCGTCTAATTCAATAACATTATTTGTATTTGCTACTATTAAATCAATACCTTCTTGTTTAAATCTTGGAATAAATTCTGTAGCTGTTGGGTCAATACCAATAGAAAACTCTCTATTATTAACATCAGCTGATTTAAAGTCTGTTGCTGGATCAACTAATATACCATTTTTAAATCTATCATTACCATTAGCATCAGTAATAGCCATATTTTGTGTTTTTTGTTCTAACTGAGATAATGTGGTATAATATTCTATATTTTTTAATCTTTTATCAAGTTTAGCAATTTCTGCCATAGTATAACGTCTTGTATTTTCTGGTGTTATAGTTATGGATTCATTTCGTCTTGAAGTTGTTCTTGTTTCTTTTGATGTTAAAGATGGGTAAGGTGGTATTACTATTGTACCAATGTTTAATGAATTAGGTATATCTTGAGGTGGTAAAGGTTTAGAACCTGGAGTACCTCTTTTAGTTGTTAAATACCCTTGTTCATTAATTGCAAGCTTATCAATTCTACCTAGATAGTATTCATAATCAGTTGTAAATTGTTTATTAGGAGCTGCTAAAAAGTGTTCTATTGATCCAAATGATTCGATGTTGCTTGGGTTAATAGTAGCTCCAGCTTCTGTGGTTGAAAAAGCAGCGGTATTAGCAACCTGTGGTCTAATATCATATGCGTTTCTTAAATCTGCAATATAACCACTTGGTGATTCGTATACTGGTATATCTTGAGGTTCTAATAAATCAACACCATTTGATTGATAATAACTTGATACTGTATAGAAACCTTTACCGTCTGAAGGATCATCTGCTTGTAGTACTGACATTTTAACTAATAGCCTATCATTAGCCACTAAAGTTGTAGATGTTTTTAAACTTAATTGGCTTAGTCCATAGTGTGTATCTTCAGCATTTATCTCTAATTGGAATCCAGATTTATTATCTGTATTAGTATTTGCATATGATTGATTACCTTGATATACTGCATCAACAGATATAACATCAGGCATACCTAATGAATAAGGACCGACTATACCACCTGCATTATTAGAGCAATCTATTTTAACATAAACAGTCTTTTTAGTTTTCTTAATTGGTGTTACGTTAGCTTTTTTCTCATTATGAACAACTCTAAATGCTGATACACCAGAAGATAAATTTGATGATAAAGCTCCAGATAAATCAATAGTTGCTGTACCACTAGAAACTGTTATAGTAACTAAATCTGTATCAACCGGTACGTTATTAGCTAAGCCACCGTGTGAAGCACCACCTAAAGTTGGTACAATAATAAATTCTCTTTTCTGTGAATTAGATAGAGAACCAGAATATGGAAATACTCCAGTTACTGATGAAACAGAAATATGATCATTATTTGCTGCTGTTACTTCTTGTTGTGTTCTAAAAATAAAGTCTGTTGATGAAGTTGACTTAATTGCTGGTCTAGGAAACTGGAATAGTCCAGTTAATAGAGGGTTTTCTTTTAATACTGCTCTACTATTTTCTAATACTGCATCACCAGTACCCTGTCCTGAAATATGTACTGCTTTAACATTTCTAAATGCTTTACCAGCATTCATTCTTATATTAAATAAATATAATTTGTATTGAGCTGATGATTGTCCTGGTACACCATCATGATATTCAAATCCTCTAACATGAGCTTTACCAATTTCTGTTCCAGGGGCTACAGATAAGTTATCACCATCAGTAGCAGAAGTACCAGCAGTATTTCTTAATGATACTTCTGAAACTGTATTAGAACTAAATGTACCAACTAGTTCATCTACTATTAAATAATTACCTAAATTTTGTGTTATTGTTTCATCAGCACTATTAGCAAAAGCAGTTGCTTTTTGAACTGGTAATCTTGTAGTATTAAATTGTTCTGATCTATTACCATTAACATAATGCAACCCTGGCCCAACCATTATATTAAAATGGGTTGTATTTGCTGCTATAGCCTCTGCTTGTAATTCATTTACTTTTATAGTATAATTACCAGACTCTTCAAATGTTCGTCTTGCCATTTCATCGTTAATGACATTAAATTGTGTTGTTAACTTTTTAGCAATAGGTAAACCATTTTGGAAATCCATAATAGATAAAAAGTTTCCATTTGATCTTGCATCTTGAGTAGGAATAGCTACTAAGTATGGGTCTAATTTTAATCTATCAGCACCCGGAGCATTTTCATTATTATAACCAGATGCATTATCAAGTAATGATGTGTCTGAAGTTGATGCTATAATTGATTCTGTTACGTCAAAGCCAATTGAAACGTTATCAGGTGTGTTAGAATATTTTGATGCTACTACTGTATTAGATGAAACTAGTAAAAAATGTCCTTTTGAATAAATTATACCATCTGAAACATTTACAGCATAACCTTTACCAACACAGGTATTAGCATCTGAAACTTGTGCGCCTGCAACTGTAACAGTATATGAAGCAGTAGTAAAATCTGTGTTAGGATATATTTCTATATTCTCAGAAGTATTAAATACTTTGTCACCGCTTGCACCAGTTGTTAAATAATCAATATAAAGAGTGGTTAAATTAGGATCTTGAGATACTAAACCATCTGCATATTCTTGAATAATAGCAGTTACATTTGAAACCGCACCTTTAGCATACAACCCTTTATAGGTAGATGGAGCAACTGGCTGTCCGTTTGTTTGTAAATCTCCAATTTTAATAAAATCATAATTTTGATCTAATTGAATAGAACATCCTTCAATAATAGTACCTTCTTTGTAAATATTATTACCAAATCTTTCAACCTGTTTTTGTAAAATTGTTTGAAGCTGTGTGAGCTCTCTTGCTTGTAAAGCTACTGCAGGTTTAAATAAAATACGATGAAATTTTTTATTTTCATCATAATCGTCGTAATATGGACTTACATTAAAATTGGTATTTAAACTCATAAGTTATCCTAAAATGTTAATACTAGTTTAAAAGTTTCAGTTTGATTATTAGCTCTTTCAATAGGTGATAAGTTTTCTTTATATAATATCTCACCTGAACCTGATTTAATTTCAGGTAATGAAACACTAGTTATTTTCATTTGTGCAGCACTATTTGCTCCTGTAAAATATTTATCACCCCCAGAGACATCTGATAGTAAGAAAACATTTCTAACATCAGTTAATTCAACACTACCGTCAGAGGCACCTGGAGTTGATAAAACATATCCAGATGCTAATGATTCGCCTTGAGTTACTTTTTCATCTTCTATTAACCCGTTACCTAATGTACCTGCATAAGATACATTAGCTGTATATTTGTGTGTTTGTCTAAATGTGGTTGTTGGTTGGGTAACTGCACTTAAAGTAGCATTACCACCAGTAAATGATATTGTATCATTAGCTAAGAAAAAGCCTCTTATATCTTTTACTTCAATATCATTACTCGCAACAGAAACAACCGTAGCTGTTGCATTTGAATTTGAACCTGTTACAGTTAATCCTGAACTAATAGCTGCAGAGTTAGCTGAAAATGTTAAAGTACCATTTGCAAATAATGGGTCTTTAATAATACCCACTTCTCTAAAATCATTTTCACTTGATAATTTTCCAGATTCTGTATTAGCTATTGAAACAGATACACCTATTTTATTACCAAACAATTCTGTTAATGTGTTTGATCCGTGTCCTCCTGGAGGGGATATTACTGCAATAGCTATCGCTGTATTAGTCACGTAACTATTAGAAACTGCATTAGTCACAAAACCTGTATTACCTTGTATAGTCACATTAGCATAGGTATAATCAGAACCTACATTAATCATTTCAACATTTGCAACAACGTTAGCATTTAACGTACTATTAATTTTAGCTCTTGCTTGAGCACCACTACCATCACCAGTTATAATTACTTGAGGTCCGATACTCCATTTTGAATCAGATGCTAAATTAGTAGAAAAAGCACTAGATAATAATACTCTTTTTTCATTTGCGGTAACTATATATTCATCAATAACACCTAATTGACCAGCACCTGTTCCTGATTCAATATAAAAAGATGATCCTTTATAAAAATCTGTGTTAGATGATAAACCATCTCCTGTTCTTGTTAATGATACTATATTAGCATAAGTGTTTGATGTAACACCTCTTATTTCATCACTAGTTGTAAAAACTCCTTGAACAGATGATATAGTTAAATGAGTACTATTAGAATCTATTATAACACCATTTGATGATCCTAATGATGCTAGAATATTAGCAGCTGCTGTATTAGACGCACCTGTAATAGTAACCGTGGGTGTACCAGTATATGATTTACCTTTAGTTATTATATTAACACCAGTTATAGCTCCATTAGCATTAACTGATGTTATATTAGCAGTTGCATTTAAAGTTGCTGGACCAGATATTGTTAATGTATCTGATGTTGTGAATCCAGCTCCACCATCTAATATTCTAAGACTTTCTACAAATTTAGTCTCAACTTCTTCTTTAACATAACCTGTTGTATCACTGATATTGACTATAGTTTCTTGAGCACCATTTAGAGATATTAATTTAGAATCTCCTGCCACTGCAAACTCGGATACAAAGCCTTCTGCATAACCTGCGTAGCTATTACCACCATCGGTAACTTTTATTACTTGGATTGATCCGTCGATAGCATTGTTAACAACATCGTTATTCGCTACAACCGGAATATAATCGGCTGTAGCAAACTTGTCCCACGTAGCTGTTGGAATGGTATACATATATTTCCATTGATACCCATCAGACGTGGTAATATAAACTGTATCATTCGCTGACGTTTCTGTCAACGAAGGTTGTTGTGTTGAATTTGCCCCGTAATTATTATCAAGGCATTTAAATATATTATATGAACTTCCTTCCTCAACTACAACAAAAAAGTTTTCGTCGTCCAAATGAATTGCTGTATCTGAGTACATAGTATATAATGTATTATTAGCCCAATCAGTTCTTTTAACCATATGGACTACGTCGCTATCTGTAACTTGTTTACCACCTATCATATTACGATAAGTTTTATAATGAATATTATCTACTGATTCTTCAAAATCCGGTGGATCATTATCATCAGCAAATGGTAAATGATTACCGTAATAAAGATATAATAATGTATTAGCAGGTTCAGTTAAAGATTCTTTAAATTGAACTGCGCTTGAAACTTTAAAATTGTAAGATATATAATTGTGTGCCATATTAACTTGTACTTACTGTAACTCCTGTTGAGCTTAATTCTAATGTATCAGACACTCTAACTTTAATTACTTCACCAAATAATTTTGTACCTGCTACGTGTAAAATTTCTTTTAATTGATCTTCATATTTAGCTAACGCGATACCAGTTTTAACAACATATGAGTATTCTTGGTAATAATCATTATCATGTATTTTATTTACATCACTTGCAAAAGAGACTCTATCTCTCCAATAACCAGCTCCAACCCCTTGTGTTAACACGTTAGCTGTACCAGTAACAATAAACGCTGAGTTGGCAGCTGATAATTGTACTGTATCACCATCTTCATAACCATAACCAGAATTAGTAATTTCTATAGTTTGAGCAACACCATTAGCAGTTATAACAGTTGCATTAACCACTGCGTTTAATCCAATTGGTAGCGTCTCATCATCTTGATAAGCATAAACTACATTAGCAGTTGCACCAGAAGAAGCTCCGGTTAAAGTTGCATTCGCTACAAACGATTGACCAAAATTTAATCTTCTTATTTTAATTTGTTCAATACCATTTACTGTGCTTATTGATTTATATCTACCGGTTGCAATTGCTGAAACTGTATTTTGAGTAACTCCAGATGTTAATGGTACGACATTAGCTCCAGATGTTTGGGTTTGTATTGTGTATGCATCTGTAAATGTACCCACTGGATTAGATATTTTAATATGTGTGCTATTTGAAGATTCAACCACACCAGATGCATTTGTTGTTAGTTGAACTACACCTTCACCAATCGTAATTGCGTCTGAGTTAGCATTTAACGTAATACCATTTGATGTACTGTTACTATGCTGAACTAAAAAGCCTGGTAAAGATAGAGTTTGTGTTAGATTTTCTCCAGTATTAAATGAACCTGTTCTATTATCTATTACGCAAATTAAATCTCTTCTATTAAATCCTGCAACGTATGGATTATGCACTAATGTTACTGGATCTAAATTATAACCAGAACCCGGATTAATACCGTTTAAAGATTCAATAGTACCGATTGTGAAATTAGAAAATGTTAATGCATTATATAGTATAGTAGTTAAATCAGCTTGACCTGATTTAGGTAATCCGTATCCAAAATCCATATTAACTGATATAGACGCTCCAGTCCCTGTTGATGTGCTTATTGATACTGATGCATTACTTAAATATTCTGTACCTGGTTCAATAATTGTTATTGAATCTACTGAACCAGAATTTGAACTATTAGCACTAAAAGATGCTGTAGCTGAAACGTTTGGATTACCACCTGAAATAGAAACTGTATCTGAATTAACATAACCAGAACCGGCTAATAAGCTAGCACTTGAAACATTTGCAAATGCATTAACACCTTCATTAGTAATTGTTCTTCCATTTGTAAACGAACCATTAGAAACATTTCTTACAACTATATGAGTTGAGTTGGTTACTGTTTTAATTGTACCAACAGCACCAATTGAATTACCTGACGCTTTCATTTTAGCTACTAAAGTAGCCCCAGAGCCTGTTGATGTGGTAATAGTTATTGCTGGTACTAATTCATAATCAATACCATTATTACTTATTTCAATTCCTTGAATACCACCACTACCATCTGTTACAACATTTGCTACTGCATTAGTTGCTGCTGAACCTGTAAATACAACTGTATCAGAATTAACATAGCCTGATCCAGCATTAGTAACCACAACACTATTAACTACTAAATTACATTCAAATATATAATCACCAACTGAAAAATCACCATTAGCTGCAAATGGTGCACCTGAATTAGCTACACTGTCTATTGTTATACCAGTATCAATAGTAATAGAATCAACAAAACCAATACCTGAATTAGCTCCGTTTATAATAACATTACTGTATGGTTTGTCATCTTCTGCTGTGTTATTTGCACCAATAATATCTGTAAATAATGTGAGCACTTCCGATGACCCTAGAGTACCAACTTCAAAGTCACCTCCAACACCAGAACCTACATTAGCTACATTAGCATAAGTATTGCTTGAACCGCCAACTAAGAATGTATAATCACCTTTATAAAATGGCTTATTATTAGCATTAATACCCGCTATAGTTGTATTACCACCAATATATTCTCCTATGGCTGTTGTATTTGAAACTGTATCGATTGCAACATTAGTTGCTGCATTAGCTGAATAAAGATAATCTGCATCAGCAAAATTACCTTCATGGGTTATAATAGTTATAGTATTACCTGAGCCAGTTGCGACCCAATAACCATTTGCTACTATATTACCTGTTGTATTAGCACCTTGAATTTTATTACCAGAAGTATTAGCATAAGATATAAAATCTGCATTACCAGATGTCCATGTTACTTCTGCTAAAGGTTGAGAAACGTTTTCAAATAAGAAAAAATTATCTACATTTGCATCTGTATTAGTTATATTATTAATTACTAATGTTGCATTTGATGATAATGATCTTGTATAAGTATTAGAAACTGTATAACCATAACCACCATTAGCTAAATTATAATCAACTCTACCAGTAGCATCAATTACAGAAGTAATTTTAGCTTTACCTTCGCCTCCTACACCACCATCAGAAATTACATCAAATTCATCTCCGATAGCAAAATTTCTACCACCATTTACGACTGAAATACTTGACAATGATCCCACCATTTGAGGTGCATCATCTAATAAACCATCATCTGTTATAAATTCACCAGTTTCAAAATTACCTACTTTTCCGGATAAAAATAATACTGTTATTATTTTTCCTTTTATGACCTTTGTTATAACTGATTCAACAAATGCTGATGCACCTGAAGCAGAACCAGTTATCTGTTTACCTATAAATCCTTTTGTTCTATCTGATGGTGATACTTCTAAATATGTTGGTTTATACCATCTACTTTCAGAAGGTATTATTACTCTTTCACTCGGTAATGTTACATCTACTTCTTCACCATATAATAATTTAATAAGCATTTCAATTGATCTAATCGAACCTTTAGATTGATATAAATCACTAATATGCTTAAGCATAAATCTTTCATCTGAAGTTGTTTGTAATTGTGTGCCCTGTAAAAAGGTCTTTCTAAAGTGAATTAAAAAATCTGATACTGTAGAATCAATATCTCTATTTTCGTGTAAATCTCTAAGTACTTTTGTGGTTTGTCCAGATTGTTCTAACCATTCATAATATGCTAAAATAAATTGAACAATTTCAGAATTATTTTCTTTAAAAATTTCCGGAAAATGATCTTCTACGAAATTAGAAATATGTTCTGGTACCACATGTGCCATTTATTATATTCTCTCTTGTAATACGTCTATTGTTATATTTTCTGCATTTAACTGTAAAATAGATTGCTTTTTAGTTTTAATATCATTATTATCCACTCTTGCATACACATTAAATGTACCACCGACAAATGAAGGTATTAATAATGAATTAATTTCCACTAATCCAGTCGCATAATTCACAGTACCAGCATCAGACAATAATGTAACAAAATTATTTTGATTATCTAATCTAACAATTCTAAGTTTACCAGCACCATCATCAATTAAAAATGCATTTGTCGATGTTGAATATGTAAACTGTGATGATTCAATTGCTGGTTTATATAAAGCTTTAGTTGTGATACTAGTAAAAATATCATCTGCTTTTAAGGCATTATTAAACTCAATATTATAAGATGCAGCTAAACTACTAGAAGGTGTGAATTTTTTAAATATTCTTTTTTCTAATTGTGATGATATAATACTATTATCTGCTGCATCAACAGCGGCTGTTGCTTTTGAATTCCTATAAACAACATCAAACCCATTAATATTATTATTAGCCCATGCTGTTAAAGCGTTTATAGATTTTGTTCTAATAGAAGATATAGCTTGGGTTGTTAAAGCTATATTATATGATACTTTACCTGTAATTTCAATATAAACAAATTCAGGTGTTATAACTTCTACATCAATACCAACAGGTGTTCTTTTCTTAAAGAAACTGCTTAATGATGATTTTAAAGTTTCTGGTACACCATCTGAATCAACTAAATCAACAGCTAATACCACTTTACCAAATTTAGGTGGTGATAATTCTTCCCCACCAAATGCTAAAACATTTTGAATATTTGGATACTCTTTTTGAGCTAATATTTTATAATCATTTGCAGTAACAGCTCTCTCTTGAACTTGGAATGCTCTCGGTGCATTAAATTTAATATCTTCAACTGATTCAGCTGCTGCACCGCCTGCTGAATTAGCTACTGTTGTTACTATTACGTTTGAGTACCCACCTATAGATTCACTTGATGTGAATACTTTACCGTTATTACCATTAGCCCCAGTTGCAGCTCTATATTTAATTTCTATAATATTACCAACAGAAGGCTTTTTACCAAATACACCATCACCGAAAGTAATTCTGAATTTATCATCTTTAGCTGGTTCTAAGAAATAACTATTTGAAGATGCGCTTAAACCAAATAATGTATCAGCTTTAGACCATAAAGTTCTAACTGATGATGTGTTAGAAGCTCTTACTGTTACAGTTAAATGTCTAGTATCAACATTATTGTTAGTAATTTCTGCTATAAAATTGTTAGCAGTATCAACAGCAAAGAATTCTTCTACTATTAACCCTTCGTATAATTCGACATTAGATGCAATATATTCTACACCACCTGTTGCATTAGTTGAAGGTCTAATTATTGTATCGTCTTGAACTGAAAAAGTTTTAGTAACACCATCAATAGATGTTGAAAATTTTGTCCATTTATTTAAGGTTATTGATCCAGGGCTGTCTGTAGGAATTACTTTTACATTAACTATAGCTTTAGAAGATTGTACTGATCGGGGAACATAATTTAATTCTTTTGCATGAGAAATTATACTATCTTTTATTTGTGCTGTATCTAGAAACATTTCGTTTGCTAGCATATTAATATAAAAATTATTTAAATAAGTATTGTATGATAGTACATCTAATACAGTATTAATATTTGACCCTTCATAGTCATAATCTTTAATACTGGAATTACTTCTTAAATAATTAATTAAATTATCCTTTATAGTAGTAAAATCTAAACTAACTACTGATGTTGCTGAATTTGCTGCCATTATCGTATCCTACTTAGTACGAACTCGGTCGTGAATTCGCCTTGATCTCCTATTATATTATAAGTTATATAACAATTGTATGCATTTCTATCTGGATCAGATTCAATTATAACGTCTATTAATTGACATCTTGGTTCAAAATTTTCAATTGTTTTAATTATAGCTTCTTTTAAGTTATATGCTGTTTGAGGTGTATCTAATTCAAATAATAAAGACCTTATATTTGAACCAAGTGTTGGTTGAAAAGGTCTTTCATAGAAATCAGTTTGTAATAAATTTTTTATAGATTGTTCTACAGCATTTTCATTAGTTAACAATAATAAATCATCAGTAGCTGGATTAACAGCGAGATCTGATCTTATATCTGAATGTATTGTTAAAGTATTTCTAGCCATATCTTTATTTATCTACCATTCTAGAATGTAATTGGGAAATCTAACTTAGATGTAATCTTATCTACATCATCTGTTAAATTATTAACATCTATTTGGATGTTCTTTAATTGCTCAAACGATTTTTGTTGATTGATCGATGCTTGTAATTTTGCAGCAGTCTCTTGTACTGCATCTGCACTTATTAGTGTAGCTGGATCTGGAAGTTTTAATGCATCTATTTCAGGTGCGGTTGCAGGTATGCCTTTTTCAATTAACTTACCATCAACCTTTTCAATATTAGGTACTAGTTTACATAAATTGTCTAAATCGATTTTACCGTTTAATATATCACTTTTCAATGCATCTAAATTAACATCTGGAAATTTATCTTTTAATGATTCTAAATTTTTTAATGCTGCTGCTTTATCTAAAGGGTTATTACTTTTTAATTTATTAAGTACGGATTTAATCTCTCCTTGCAGACTAAGTTCAGGTAATTTTAATTCGGGTAATTTTAAATCAGGTAGTTCTGGTAATGATGGTAATTCTATTTTAGGTAACATCTCTTTTAAGCTACCACCAAGTTCGGATAATTTACTGTCTAGAGTACCTCCCAGACTATTAATATTATCAAATAAACCTGAAGCACCTGACGTTAACCCATTAAGGGTGTCTTTAAGACCTGCCGCTTTATCTTTTAACGCAGTTAAGCCTGCCCCTGGACCGCATGCCATTTATTATGTACCTCCTGTTGGTGGATCAGAATCAACTTTTGTACCACCTGTATCATCATCGTCAACTTTATGTAGATGTGAATTTAATGTTACGGTTGTATCAGTAATATTACCAGAAACAACATCAATAGATCCAGTATTATAATCAATTGTACCGGTTGTAGCATCTATATCTTGAGTTGCTGCTGTTATTGTTTGAGTAGCCACAACGTTTATTAATTGAT
>Ga0208427_1000272_pt1 | contig 22399 bp, 21 predicted proteins | sample DEB08_DNA_FD_184532 | JGI IMG/M metagenome (GOLD analysis project Ga0208427, IMG submission 184532) | Aqueous microbial communities from the Delaware River and Bay under freshwater to marine salinity gradient to study organic matter... | ecosystem: Environmental > Aquatic > Marine > Coastal ...
GGTGCAGGTTGAGGTGCAGGTTGAGGTGCAGGTTGAGACATTGGTCTAGTTTTTTGAACCAATTGATTCGCCCTTGATTGTGCCATCTGCTTTGCCCTTTGTTGTGCCTCTTGGATTTGTTGCTGAAATGCAGGCGTAATTTGCCTGCCTCCAAACATGTCTCTAGGTTTCTGAGGCATTGGGGGTGCAAATGTTCTAAGACTACCCGTGACTCCCGGCATTGGCATACCAAAATTGAATCCATATCCTGCAAACATAACTACTCTCCTATTTTTGAATCCATAAAGATTCTTATTTTACTTTTTAAATTAGGTTTATTTGAAATGTATTCTGCCAATGATGCTCCATGCTCAAGGTAAGACTCCCTGACATTGTTTGGTGCATCATTAATCATCCAATCCCTAAATTGTAACCACTTAGGATTGTCTGCCCCATATACTTCTCTTGCTACCCAACAAATTAAATAACCCCCTGAGAGCATGGTATTTCCACTACCACCTCGATAAGTTGATACATTACCAAAAGTTTGGTTTTGTTGAATGCGATTAAGGGTATCGTTTACCGCCCGTGATGCGTTGTTTGCAGATATTTCTGCAAGTCTTTGTGCTTCTTTTGCTTTCTGAGCATCTATTGCCTCTTGTGCTTTTTTTGCATCTTGTGCCTTCTTTGCCTCTTGTGCTTTATTTGCCTTAATCTCTTCTGCCTGCTTTAAGATTTCGGCATTTGATAATGTGCCAACTTGGGGTTGCCCACTAGCGTTCCCAAGTGTACTTGCATTCCTTAAATCAATCCCTGATGAAACGGGAGTGTTGGTTGTAAGATCGTAATCAATGCTATACTGATCCGTACTAGGGTTATAGGTGCTAATATAATCGTTTACCACTATCTTGGGAGGTCTATAACTCTGAATCTGTTCCGGGGTCATTCTGTCCATCTTTGAGATGATATCTGTAGCACTTATAGTTTTGCTGATAGTGTCTAAGTCTACCTGATCAAATTGATCTTTATTATTCGCTATAAACTCATTATTGCGAATAATAGTACCATCAGCAGTTACAGGGTCACGCCTATGAATGTATGCAAAATCGCTTTTTGCATTTTTAATTTCTGTATCAAATTTATCTAACAAAGAATCCCTGACTGCAAGTGTGTCAGTAGTTGTTTCATCGTAAAGATTGTCTACAAAATTACCTACATTTGCGTAAACCTCTGCATCAATTTTGAGTTGCTCTATCTCTGCAGTTAATTGGTCTGCCCTTGCTCTTTGATCTTCTGTATAATATCTTTTGGTCGCTCCTAATCCTTTCCATTGTTTAGTTGGATTGGCACGGATTGATTGTAGTTCCTCTGTTAAGTTACTTAACTTGGTCTCGTACTGAGATTTATATGCATTGGCAAACTTAGTGTTTGCCTGATCGATTTGTGACCTGATGTTCGATTTATATTCGTTTATTTTAGATTGATATTGTTCTACAAATTCAGGGTTGTTGTTTTGTGTTAACCCATTAAATAGGGCATTGTCTTCAAGTCCTCTTATATGTGCAAGATGTTGGGTTGCAGTATCAATGTCCTGATCTGTAATTTCGTCCTTACTAAAAATTTTATCAATTTTCCCTGCCCAATACTTCATTTGTGTATTGAGATTGTTCAGACCCCCAATTGATTCCAAATAATCAGTTTGATCAAATTGGTTACGAGAATCAATTTCCATCTGCTCAAGTTCATTTAAGTGCTCCTTATATTGCCCCTCATCAAATGCATATTGACCTGCAATGCTAAGTTTTTCTTGCTCTGTTAGATCAAGTAAACCTTCAGGAGTTTCGTAACCCATGAGGTCTGCAAACTTCTGCATTTCCTCGATGCTATAGTCACTATACATGTCGTTTTCAAGCATGTCTAAAACTTCAGGACTTAGAGCGTTAAGGTCGAGCAAGTCATCTTCGGTGAGTGGTTCGTCAGGAGTAGTATCGATAACAACATCTGCCAAATCACCTGCTTGTTCTTCTAGGTTTGCTAATCCCTGATCAATGATTGCCTGATCCTCCGGGGAGGTTGGTGGAACATAAGGTTCATCAATGTCATAATCTTCATTAAGGAACGGATTTTGTGCAGGGTCTGCCATTGCTTGTTGCATCAATCCTGAATAATATTCGATCTCTTCAGGAGTGTAATCGATTTCAGCATATCTTATTGCATCAGCAGGGTCTGCGTACCCTTCCCCGGATGTGGCAATTCGTTGTTGCTCTGCATTCATGATGGCAACCGCATCTTCCATAGGAATGCCTTTCTCGACATACCTATCGATGATTGCACGATTTGCATCATCAAAACCTTCGTACTCTAATGTCGAGAGATTCTTAAATGAATCTCCGATATCAGTAACTGCATCAACGAGACCTTCTGCAGGGTTTTCCTCAAATGGATTATTGTACTCCATTGATTCTTCGTCAGTAATGTCGCTACCACCGGGCAATACATTGTTGAAAACATTACGATCAATTGCCTGATAACCCTCCCTAATTAACCCCCCAAGTCCTGATAGAACATTACCCCCGGTATTAATTACTTCTCCCGGTATACTTGCAATGTTTCCAACTCCCCGGAAAAACCCGTTGTCCATTCCGTAAAGTCTCCCAATGGAATTGTCATATATTTGACCCCCCATTTTGCCCATATACTGCCCAAATGGACTTTGGTTCATTCCTGTTACTACCCTGTCAAGTCCCTGATTGAACTCCCTGATTACGGGTATCGCCCCATAGGGATTTTTTTCATTAGATGTCAATCCCCCAAGACCTCTTGCCATTGTCAAATATGGATTAATTTGATTTACGGCCATATTTGTTGCTAATCCAAATTGCGTTCCGGGACGCATGACTTGATCAAAATACAGACCTCCATTCCTCCCTAAAAACTCTGTCGCGGTTAAATAATTATCTACACCCCCTAACGCACGAGAGTAGTCAATATACGCATTAGCAGTATCAATCCAAGGTTCAGCATACTGCAAATTGTTCATGACGACAGGCAATGTCGCTTGCAGTCCTATCCCGGTGTATCCACCTGCTTTATTGAGAAACCGCATATCATCATAATAAGATGGTCTATCAGCAGGGTTGCGTTGAACTTGAACCCTCCCTGCACCGGGAAGACTCATTAAATACTCTTGGAATGAAAATGCCACTTACTTGGGTAGGGTTGGGGAATCAGGAGTGGGGGGAATTACTTCGCAATCGCAATCCTTCTCAGTAATAAAGTTTCCATTCTCGTCCGTGCTCGAGCAATTTTTATAGCAATCGTCATTTCTTTCTCCGATCACCATCCAATCAACCTCATCGGTGCAGTCAGGATTTTCGCAATCTATATAAAGAAGATTGCCTTCAACCCTGCCTTTGACCCTATCCCAACCTTGATTGTTTTGTACAAAAACTTGTACATCTTTAACTAGTTTTACAAATGTACCTTCTGCGATATTAGAGTTGGTATCAAGGTTTACAGGGTCACCCCCAAGGGTAAACTTACCCCGGTAAATTAAATCTGCTTGCGGTGCTTCAACTGATGTGTGGAGCAAGTCTTTACCCTCAAGTACAGGATGCTCAATTTTAAAGTTTTTAGTGCCACTAACATTTAAAGTCTGACTTGCTAGTTCAGTTGCATTTAAAAGTCCAAACACCCACAAATCAACATTACTTGAGGAAGAACCAAGGAACATTTTGTTTTCTTCATTTGTTTGTTGCCTTGAGCATGTGAAACTCAACCAATTAGTGTTACTAGAATCTGTACCATATGCAGTTATATACCAAGGGATTTGACTATCATCTGCATTCAACGAAACTAAACTAATATTTGAATTTCTCTTTTGTTGTTGAAGTTTCGGAAGTATATTAAGTCGATCCCCCTCTATGCTGAAAATTGTACTTTTGCTTTGTATATCAGCAAGTGGAGTATCAACTGACATTACCTGATACAAACCCATGTAATTAGGATGGTCAGATGCGTAACATTGCAAGACGGGCAAATTTGATCCACTCCCTAAATTTAAAAGGTCAGCATCTGCCTGACTTTGAGTCAGTTTTCTCCATTCAAACCCATGTTGTGCTCCTTCAGGCCCAAGTAAATATCTTATGCTACCCCATTGTAACATTCTATGCTTTACCCAAAAAGTATCTTCAGCAGTTAAGAAACCCTGAGAAACAAGGTCACTTGCAGTTACTGAACCATTTACTGACAATGCGTCAGTTAACTCAAACTTTCTGTTACTAGTGTCTCCCGTATGCGAAAGGGAGGCAGGGGTGGTATCATTGGTAACATGGAAAAATAAATGATTGTTATTAGATGCAACAGAAGCATCATTTCCTACAAAAACCTTACCTCCATTTGCAAATAGACTTTGGTCAACATTTAGGTCTCCTGCGACTGATCCTTGTACATTTAAATCTGTATTAATGGTCAAATTATCGAGGGTAACATCTCTGTCTAAATCAAATGCACTTTTGGCAACCTTTTTAATTTCACTTGCAGATGTATCGTAAACTAAAATCCAATCGGCATCGTTTAGATCAGAATCCGGCAAAGTTGAGTGACCTGTAATTGCACCACTTATTGAGTCGCTAGATAACTTTACTGCATTGATTGCACCATCGTTAATAATAGCGTCATCAACAATTTTATTTAGGTTAGTGTGGGTCACTAATTGACCTTGAGAAAAAACAAATCCGGGTGAAATATCTGTCATAATTACGATGAGTTTCGAGTGTTTCTTAAACCTTCTCTAGATTCTAACATGACTCGCTTAATTTTAGTTCTAGAAGTGTCAGTTCTAAACTCCCACTTAAAAGATTCACCTTCCATTCGCTCCTTATAACGATACAAAAATGAACCTGTTGTTGTGCCTAATGTGTTAAATAATGTAGATGTTCTTTCAGGGTTCTCTGAACTTACATTAAATATGTTAGGGTTGGCATTAAATAACTCGCTTGTTCCTGAAACCTGAACTCTATTCAATATTTTGTTATTGAATGAGTTCATTCGATAACCTCTTGAAACTGCTCTAGTTCTTAAACCATATTGTGGTATCCTTGTGTATGAATCTTCTTCTGTTTCAAATTGTTCCAATGCACTCAACCCCTTGTTGTGTTGCAAAATGATCAACTTGCTTTGTCCGTTTTCCCCGGAGTGTTGCATTATCCTAAAAAACTCAGGTGCGTAGTAATCTAACGATTCCCATTTTGCGAGTAAAGTGTTGTAGATTAAACAAGCAGTAAATGTCTCGTTGTAAGTTTCGTCATGATAGTTGTCGCAAAACATATACAACCTACCCTTGTGAAATATTATTTGGGTAGTATCAAAGTCCCAACCTCCATCATATATAAGGTTTTGAACATCGTTTGAAAGTGGCATATCCGTTATTCTGAGTGCTTGGGCAGGCAAACCAATACCTCCATCACCCCTTGCGTTTAAACTGATGCCATAGACCCCTTGGTTGCTCACAAATATGAGTTCTTGCCCTATGACTTGCTTTGCCCGGTTATGAATGCAACCAACCTGATCGGTTACCCTTATGATTGATAAGTTGCCCCCCTCATCGAAAGTTTTTAATGAAAATATCGATGTGACCAAATGGATTGAGTTGTTTTTGAAAACAATTAAGGAGTCATCAATTAATGGTTCAAGTGCGGTAATAACACCTCCATCTTCAGCACCAATTGTTAGAGTGTTGGTTATCGGAAAATCAGTTGTGCTCAAGGGGGATGAGATGGCAATGTCATGCGTACCTGTAGGCACTATTAACCTGTTTCCTGCCCAAGTTGCTAAACTCCCGGAAGGGCATTCGTCATCAATAGAATAAAGGGTCTGTCCTGTTAAAGGAATTGGATTTGCATTAACCTGACCATCCCAATTATCGAAGTATGGATATGCAGGTCTCATGTACACTTCAAAACCATCTACCTTTGTGACCTTGTATAATCTATCTGTATTCTGAGGCAGTTTCCAATTTACTAATTCACCACTCACAAATGTTGGTTTATCTTGGCATACAACAATCCTGTCTTCTCCAACTATAAGTTTTCTCAGTACAGGTTTTACCTCTTTGTGCCTTTTCCAAGAGTAAGTGGTCTGAATAAAATTACCATCCCCGTCATATTCATCCCTGTTTTCTAACCTCATTACCTGCTGACCTAATTGCGTACCTTCGGTAAATGGAAGTGTAGGACTTGGTTTCCCAAACAATAAAGTAGTGATATTTGTATCTAACAAAAACCCTTCTGTAGGTTTTTGATCAAGAGGATAATCTATTTCAATATTTGCATCTAATGCAGTCCCTGAATGCAAAAAAGATAACTTATCAGTTGCGGTTAAAATTTCATCATGACTCTTACCACGATTTATTTTTATGGCATCCAAAAGAGTATTTTGTATACCCATTGCCGAATTAGAATAATCCTGCAATGCCTCTATAGTCTTTCTTGGCGAAATAACCCCATCGTCCAATCTTACATTGGACGCAAATGACAACATGCCCGGTTCAAGGTTATCAGCATCAATCCGGGTATTAAAACCTCTAAATAGTTGGTCACCATCAACAAGAGGTTTGTCATCTATTTGACCATACTCACTATACCTCATCTTTTTTTTTCCACATCCTGTACAATTTCCAAATCATAAAAATGCAGGTTAACACACCTGCCATTGTCCCAAAAAAAGAATTAGCAAAGGCCCAACTAGTTCCTGTACCGATAGCACCTATAATAAATGTATTATCACTCATTGTTTATCTTTTTGACTTTGTGCCTCGTGTAAATAATTGGAATCAAAAGGTACAATGCAAATCCAATGGCAGAATACAGGAGGATCGATTTCAATCCATCCAATGCCTTCGAGAACCAACTCTTGTGCTCCTGCATCTGAATGCTTACCAACTTCTCTACATCGCCCTGGGTTAAGGCAGAAATAGTTTGTTGTGCCTCCTTGTTCCGATCCAACTCGTGAACCAATTGACCTGCACCTGCTCCCAAAGAACCCCCTACAACTGCCCCCGGTATCCCTCCTGCCAATGCTCCCCCTCCTGCTCCGATCCCTCCTCCGATTGTCGGAGCAATGGATTTCATCGAGCATGATTGGAGAAGTAGTATTGCTAGGATAAAACATCTCATGGAACTATTTCACGATATGCATGGTTGGCAGGTAATAACCTTGCTAACCCATATCTATGCATAATCGCACCTTCTATCTTTTCTCGATCTGAGTTGTCTCTTGTGCATATGAACTCAGTCCACTTACCATCTAAAGTGCTTGCTCCTGTTACGCCTGACGGAGCATTGTGATTCCCCATCAATTGAATTTTAGAGTTCGCTCCTAGTGTTCCTGTATCAGTAACGCTGAATATCTGCGTTCCATTTATCCATGCGGTATTGGTTTGTGCGGTTGTATCAATTTCCCAAGTTATTAAATTCCACCCGGTTATTGCGGTTGTCCCTAGATGTGCTTGGAAACCTTCAGGTCTTGTGCTATGTAACCATTGCCCTTTCCAACTACTAAAATCTCCTGAAAGCGGAGTAATATTATCAAACGGATTACTATCTTTTATTGAGAAAGGAGAATCCTGAGGGCCATTTACAGATGTTGGATTGAAGAGCATGTATATAGTCAACTTACTACCCAAATTGAGAGAAGTAATTTGTCCTGAATCCAATATGTCAACATCCCCATCGCACTTAAATACCTTCTCGTTGTAAAGAAGGTCTGAACCTGTATCTACATGCTCAATGCTACTTCCTGTTTTTGCAGTAAAGTTATTTGAACTTGTTGAAAGGTCATCAACTTGAGTTACAAAACCACTCGTCAGGGTTACATTTGACTCAGTCGAACTTGCTCCGATTATCAGATCAGAACCTGCAATTTCATGTGCAATACTATCACTTCCCTGATTGAGAACCTTATACATTTCTCTAGCAAACGCTTTACCTATTCCAAACATCCCATCTGTATCAAGGTGGATATTATTACCGGGTGAGTAAATTGTTGCATCGACTAGTCCAATGGGAGTGTATTTGTCGGACAATCTTTTATACTCATCACCCCAAGAGACAGGTTCTCCTGCTGAATCACTTATTCTAGTAACAACCATTTTAGTAAAATCGGTTGTAATATTTTGAGATAGCAAATGTTGCCTAAGTTTATCCCACAATTTTTTTAATTTTGTTTCAATTGTTCCTTCAGGGGTTGCTTTCGGCCCATCGGATTCACCCTGATACCAAACAACACCTTTTACAAAAACTCTATGCCCTTTATTCCGCAAGTCCTGCAATGCATTTTCAAATGCAATTTTGTAATTCCTCCAACAATCACCATTTCGATTCGCAAGGTTGTCGTCTGTATCCCAATCACTTATATCCGTATTACTAGCAGTCTGAGTATCAAAATGTAGAGCAGAACCCCCTACTGCATACTTAAAAATCGCAGGAGTATTATTTCCGAACAAACCATTGGTTTTGCCTTCATGGGCAAACCCAATCTCAGGCCCAAATTTAGATGACCCCCCAATTGTTGAAACTCCATCGTCACCTCTTGTATTTCCTGCAGTTACATTATCAACCCAAGCAGATTCATATAATGGAGTTGTTGCATTGCTTGTATTGTCATGCCATGCAGTCCTAAAGAAAACATCACTCTTGGCATCAGTTATATCAGTAGAAGCACCTGTAAGATCAGCATTCCCATGCATATTGCTTTGACCAAGCAATATATACATATCGATGTCTCTTGTGGGCAAATTCTTCCACAAACTATCATCTGATAACTTGTACCAACTTCCATTTTTTGAATACACATGAAACAACTGATCGGTCACCCAATAAACTTGCCCATCTGCATTTGGGATAGGTAAGTCGGCATCCGTGCTAGAACCAATTGTTCCTGCAGAGTTTTGGGAATTGATTGCATCTTCCATGTCATAGAAGTCGATCCAACCCGTGGCGTAATACCCTGTTTGCAATATTTCTATTTTGGCATCAAAAGAATAAGTCCCGGAGACTAAATTGCTTTTACTTGGATCATACTCATCTGAAAACAAAACATTACTATCTACTCTACGATAGATAAGATTTTGCTCAGAATGTTTTAAATTTCTGTAAACTCCATTTTCATTTACAAATCCAATCTTTTGGGAATTTATGGAAGTAACCTCAATTACATCTCCTGCCTGTACACGAAACTTATTTTTACCTGCCAAGACTTGAAGCAAATTTCTGTACTCTGAATCTTGTACATGGGGAGTCATTTCAATTCCTGTACCTAAAGAATTAACTTTCAGGTACTGATTACTAGCATTGTAACCCTTAATAAATCCCAATATTTCTCGTGTTTTTTCATCTATATATTTTCCTGTTTGAAAGGAAAATCCGTCAATATGTTCTTTGTCACAAGTCATGATGTACTGCAATCTGCGTAGGCACTAATGCCATCAGGGTTATCATTATTAGACTTAGCAATAAGTCTTGCCGAAAACGATTTAGTAGGTTCAGTACCTAAAGTTTGATACACTACATTTGTTGGTAATTTTGTGCCTAAATTGATTAATGCTTGGAAATTTTTAGTTCCATCTGCCAACACATTGTAGACCTCGATTTCCCAACCACTCATGGTTTGATCAAAATTGTCAGTAAAATTTGTATCAAATCTTCCTGCTACATTTTGAAGATATGCAGAGGTAGTCCATTGCACTTGATTTGCATTTAAACCACTATCATAGGGAATCAATTCCGGGTTAGTTTTATTTGCCTCGTCAGGCAGATTTAATTTTTTAATAAAATAATCAGCAAGATCATACTCAGTCGCATCATCAGATATATTATTTTCTCTTTCGACTCCGGGAAGTGCATATGTCCCAAAAACATGATCTAAGTGATTAACAAATCTAGGGTATTTAGTGTACCCAAATACAATGCCATTAAAGAAATTCCCTGCTTGTGCTCCCCCTGAACCTTGGTTGAGGTTATAGTTTGCAACTAATACTGCATGGTCATTATCAAAAGATGGAGATGTCAAATAATCATCATTCATGCTATGATAAACGACATGACTTTCATTTATAAGGGCAATATTGATCTGCCTATCCCCATGTTGACTTGCTAACCACAAGCACCATCTTTCATTACTAATTGTGCTTGAAGAAATAAATTGTCCTGCCTCAGAGGAATTATCAAAATACAATTTCTTTAGATAATCTTGCAGGAAACCAATTGCATTACTTGCCTGCGGTATGACATGATTCATTGAACCTGAACTATCTAAATAGAAGTTTATATAAGAACCTGTTAAATCTCTAGAACCAATGCTGACTTGTGTTGATCCACCTCCTGTACCTGTTGGAGTGATGGTCGTTGTAATCTCAGTTACAGGCCCAACAAAATCTCCCGGCCCAAGGGGGGTGGGAGCATTAAGAGAGTTGCGAAATTCTCGTTCAGCATACTCAAACCCTTTTTGCATGTTAAACATGTTTACACCCGTGCAAATAGTGTTTGTGTTTCGCATTACTTGTGCTCTGAGGTTAGTTAAATCTGTATGACTACCCCAACTAATCGAGCAACAATTTGATTCTACAGGGTAGGCATCAATTGCGAGACCCAACGAAACTTGTTCACGGACTTCTATAGTGTCGCCAACAGAATTAATTGATACTGAGGGAAACGAGTAAAAGTCTGTACTTGCAGGGATATTTCCTACACTTCCCCCACCTAAATTATTTGCACCAATGCTTGCGAGTTGCCCCCCAATTTTGAAGTTCCAAATCTGATTTACTTCGTCCCACTCCAATGATGCTAAATCACTAGAACTTGATTGATAAACTTGGATTCCACCACCTGAAGTTGTCGGATTGTCTTTATTTAAAAGAATAAAGTCATCAGAAACTTCCACCACTTGAGTGTTTTTAATTTTTGTGCTACCCAATATTTCTAGTGCGTCTGAAACTAAAGTTCCCTTGATGTAGGCATTTCCATCAACAAACAAAGTTGAAGATGTTCCGACTGCAGAACTAGTCCCGTCTCCAATATCTGCACGAAGAGAACTGAGGTTGTTATCGACTATTAAGTCACTTCCAACACTTACATTTCCTGTTGTTTGCAAACTGCCTGATTTTGTAAAAGTTGCAATAGATGCTGAATCTGCAACTAAGTGATTAACCTCAAAATTTGAACTTGCAGTTCCTGAATTATTGGCAATCAAGGTATCAACTTCTGTCTTAGTGTAATGAGCATTAATAATGTCACTTGAAGTTGTGTAGTTTCCTAAACTTAATTGAGTTGCATACTTTGCGTCTGTTTCAGATTTGGTGTAATGGTTTGCAATAATGTCGATTGATTTAGTGAACTCACCAAGACTGACCTTTGTTGCAAATGTGCTATTTGCGGTTGTTGTCGGCATTGCACTATCTGCAGTTTGTTGAACTGCAAATAAACTTACCCGTAAATTGTTTTGATCAGTCCCAAGCAATCTTGCCAACTCCTCATACTCTGTTTGAAGTTGTGCAGTTGTTGGATTGTTGTATTCATTCGTAAATCCCTGAACTGACCCTAGATCACTATGGTGGGCAATATCTGACCCGTTTGTTAGGTCACTAGACCCTAAACTTACATTGCCACTAGAAAACCCGTTTATGTTTAAAATTCGTCCAATTGTAGACGCATCAGTAAGATGTGTTGATGCAAGCGACACATCACCCGTTGTTAACCCATTTACGCTTTTGACAGGAGCAATCTCAAATAAGTCCTGCAATAGCATTTTCTTAGTCCGGGTTGTGCCGGACGGGGGAATGTCTACAACCGGGATGAAATCATTGTTTGATACATTGCCTGTCGTTAGGTTAGGTAGTTCACTAATTTTTACTAATCCCATATTAAACCTCCGCAAATTCTCCTAACTCAATTGAAGGAAAACCATTTAACCACATTTTGTCTTGGTACACATATATTCCCCCACTCCACCCGTGATAAACGGGTATGGTAGAAACATCCAAAAACGCTAAATTATCATCATATGCCTGATTATATTGTGACTCTGTTATGTAGGAAATAAAGTCATTCCTTATCTCCCTTAAATGCCAATAATATTTGAAATCTAATGGAGTGCCCTTCAGTTCACTTAAATAAAAACTTACAGGAGTTCCGTTAATAAATTCATTTGCACCATGTACATAAGAAGAACCCCCAATATAATTTAATTGTATTTCAGTTACAGGTGCAGAAGGACAACTATTTGCACCACAATCTAATGTCCTGAATGGATTACTTCTTCGAGGAGCATCTCTATCAAAAACTTGGTTAGTTTGCAGAAATGTGATGTCCCAATCTGAACTTGCAGTAAAACTTTTAAGATAACCACTAAATCCGGGAATGCTCCCTGAAACCATCCCGTTTTCTGTAATTAACTTGTCTTCACTCCCATCTTCTAAAACCAAAACATCTCCACCTTCAGTAGCAATGGAAGCATCACCAAGTGAAGTGGTTGAATAAAACCCACTAAATAACCCTGAGTTATAAATCAATGCGTTGCAAAGATGGGAGATCATATCATCGATTGTAAAGTATTGCTGAACCTGCACTCAGTTCGATTTCTGTAGTTATTCCAAACAACACAAGGCCACCCGGCATTCCCAACCCAACCATGCTGACATCACTTGTATCAATATTACCTTTGTAGGATTGTATCATTGAGTCTTGAGTAAATTGGACGGCATTCCATTCGCCCACATGGACTCCTGAAGTATTGTCAATTAACTTTCCTCCTTGTAATCCTGATAGATTTTTTACTGCATCTTGACTCATATTAGTTTTGGTAAATCATTGTTTGTGTTTGACTGATCGGATATACCGAAACACTTGGTTGGTTTTGTTGTTGCAACTTCTCAACTCTGTCCATCTGCCTGAGCAAATATTCTTCTGCCCGTGCTTCTTCAATGCCTGCTTTTTCGGTCTGACCATCTCCTCGAAAAAAATCAGCAAGGCAGGCAGAAATTAAGTAATTCTCAAAAAACCTTGGAATGTCACTTGCCCCAAAATCATAGTCCAAAAATTCTTTCTTTGCTAAAACAAAGACAGAACTTTGGTCATATGCAGTTGATAAAACAATCTTTGAGTTGATTATTCTGTACTCAACTTTTGATGCCTGACGATCAGTATATGGGTTTCGATTCCATGCCTCTAAAACATCGTAGTTGATTACATCGGTTGTATTTGTTGCAACCGAATCTGAACTGACAGGGATTTCGATTAATTGAATTAATTCAGGCCAATCAACCCTACCCCAAGCATCACGCAACCTTGAGTTTAGGCAGTTGAGAAAAAAGAATCTGTCTGTTGCATCTAATGTCGCTAAACCTGCGACTGACTGAAATCTTTTCTCAAGTAATTCATGCGATATGGTCTGCACCCTTACTGAACATTGTTGCCAAAGTCATTAGTCTTAATTCCGATTGGTGTACCACCAACCTGAACATTGTGACGATTAAACTGACTAGGTGGACGATACTGCAAGATGTCATGACGGAATTGCCTGCCTTGGTTTGAGACCTTATCAATCTCGTGGGTAAGCAAAGATTCAGCATATTGGTCTTCCGCAATTGCCTTTTGGTTCTGCCCGTCTCCACGAAGAAAATCGGCATATGATCCGTGAACTGCATACTCAAAGAAAATCCAAGGAACATCTCCGTTGTCTCCTGATTCATCACCATAGTACCCGGTTGTTGCAGAACCATCATTGACTACATCAAGCAGGTCTTTTCGGTAAGTTACATATACGCTACTCCCTGCTAAACTATCAGGACTTATGATTTTAATCAGTCCATTCCCTAAAGAATCATTGTCTTGCAGAAATGTATGCTCGTCAGGGTAACGAGTAGTAACAGGGTCTTGTTTGTGAACACGGAAAACAACATTTGCTTTATTCGCAAGTGATGCCCCGGATGCCCCGGATTTATTGTAAGATAAAAATTGGTTTGAAGTAAGAGATACACTTTCACCTACAATGGTGAAAGTAGGCCAAGGATAACGCTCAAACGCCAACCTGACCCTGCGATTAACAAGGTCACGCAAAAATTGTGCGTCTGTTGTTTGAAGTGATTCTAACCCTGTAAGTGCTCTGAAACGATCTTGCAGGGTCGCATAAGGAAGTGTTGGAAAGTTTGCCATAGTAATTAATCAGGTTGTATCCTGCACTCAGGATTGTCTTTATAAAATTTATCCCGTGTTTTGGTATCGTTCCAAAACCCCGGATCGTGTTGCTCCCATCTAAGGAAGGTTCTAGCGTCAATTGCACCTACAGGTTTAAAGTGTTTAGACTTCATCCCCTTCATGTCCTCGTGCATTTTAGCAACTGCCCGTTGCCTCTCTTTATATGTTTTCTTTTCAGTTGCCATCTCCTGCTCGTTTTGACGATGCAATCGAGCAATATACTCTTCATCGGAGATTCGTTTACTACTTCCTTTAACTATTATATTTAATGGCATAACTAAAAAGGTTTGGAGAGGGAGGGAGGACTATTCACCTCCCTCTCCGACACATCACATCAGTAGTAAAACTGACATTAAACGATAGAACCAAGAGGTTTAGAACCTGCAGTTGGGCAGAGAGTCAACATGGTGCGAACCAATCCACGCTTTCCTCCACCATCAGGATCAACCAAATCAATTGAATTGATGTCCTCAAGGTAGCGAAGTTGAATGTGGGAGTCACCGGGAATGAGATAACCTCTCCTGCGTTGGGTATCACCAAGAGTTCCCCCGGAGGTAAAACCTGCAAGAAGGGTTGGCACTAAGAACACTCGTCCCCAATCGGAGATGTACTCCTGTACACTCAAGCGAAGAACACCATCACCAACATTTTGTGTAAGTTGGTAACTTGCGTGATTCGATACCTCCAAACGGGTGAAATCTGAGACCTGATTGATGACTTCCGGGCCTGCCACGAGACGATAGGTGGAAGCATTTCCGTGGTTCTCATAAACTGCCTGAAGCAGATCACGAAAATCACCTTCGGTCATGTTCGTTGGAGTTTGTGCGGTGAGTTTATCGGTAAGGTCAAAACGACTACCTGTAACTGCCCGGTATTTTTGTTTACCTGCAGTTGTGTAGATTGAAGTGTTGGTTGGGTCAGTCCATGTACCAAGACCTGCCAATTTATCACCCTGTCCTCCGTCACCCGTTTGGATGTCAGTATCAGAGCAGATAAGTGCTTCAATATCTCTTTTGAGTTCTATAAGTGCACGTGCTTTTGAACTCCCATATAAATCATTTGGGCCTGCTACGGAAACCGCTTGTGCCTGAGGAGTAACTGCGAAAGTACGCTCAAGTTGTTGGATTCTGTTGCCCAAACGAGCACGATCAGAAGTTTTATCAACAAAATCGTCAGTTGTTGCATTACCTTGAGCGTCTTCGACTCCACCTGTATATTTCAAGGGTTTACCATCGATTACTCCGGGGAACGAAACATTACTGAGGTCATCGACTAACCATTCAGAAAACATTGCGGTTGCCTTCGGCCCACGGGGGAGAAGTGAGAACATTGGAGTCTGCTCGACTGCAGTTCTGCGTAAAGTATTGTCTAAGGATTCTCTCGCACCTCTTTCGGAGGGGCGATCACCAAGTGCGTATGAAGTTGCGGTTGCCATAATAATAAGAATTTAAGTTTGAGATAAAAATGCGGTTAATTGTTCCTGCGTTATATTACCTTCACCCAAAATTTTCTTTCGTGCGTCTGATGATGAACTTCTGTTTTTTAGTGGTGGTGAAACATCACTATCAGGAGACTTTGGAGGAGGAGGTTTTGGCCTGCTTTTTTTGAGAACACTTGTTCTCTTGGCAGTTTTTGATCCTCTTGCTTTGACTGCATTTACTCCTTCAACCATTAATGCCCGGAGGTAAACTCCATTGGGAAGTTGATCAAGTACCTGTAGGTTCGGATCAGATAAAGTGTTTTTAAACAACTTGAACTCATCAGAATCCTTCAAGTTTAAGAAAGGAAAATCCTTAATTGCCAACTCCTCAGATTGCCCCCGTAATTGCAGGAACTTTTCACGGGCAGGGATTAATTCCTCTAAGTGCTCTTCCGCACTTTGCAGAATCTGCCTTCGTTCCTCACGGGTGTATTCTTTTTCTCCTTCAGTTACGATATCTTCATCTTCGTGCATCCTTGCCCACTTTTTTGCAGATAATGCTTCTTGCTTTAACTGCTCAATATCTTGCAAGTTTTGTGCCTCCTGAATGGTAGGGTTTTCCTCTACTTTCTTATCTAACTGCATAGATTGGACTTGTGCAGTTAATGCTTCAACTGCCTCTTCCGCACTTTTACTTCGTGCAGTCAAGCGTCCTATCTGTTTAAGGAGTTTCTGAACACTCTTAGGTTGTTTGTCGTCATCACCTTGATCAGAATCCTCATCGGATTCTTCTTCAGGTTCTGACTCCTGAGTTTCATCATTCGACTGAGAAAGAACTTCTTCTGATTCCGTTGGTTCGTCTTCTGTTAATTCAGTAGACTCCTCAACTTCTTCAGTAGATTCGCCACCTAAATAATTAAGTAGATCATCTTGAGTTAGGTTTCCTGTTTGTTCTTCTGTTGCGTTTTCATTGTCTGCAACCTCGACTATATTTGATTCATTCATATCTGCATTTTGTAAGTTGCATTCTTATTTAGTTCTGCAGAAGTTACCTCCTGCCAATACGAGCATTATACTCAAAAATTTTTTTATTTAGACTGACTCTTTTTCGATGCATTCGATCAATCTTCTTCAGGATCAAAGTCTGCCTCAAATTCAACAACTTCTTCGTCCAACCATTTATTAACTGCCTTGTATACTGCTTTAGCGATCTGAACATCTTCGAGATCGCATTCTTCACTCCAACGATTAAGCAATGCCTTTGTTTCATTTTTAATTTGTTTTTTGACTCCGGCACTCATTGATTTGATCGAGTATTGTACTCATGGCACTAATACCCCCTGCGAGGTATGCTAAGATTTGAGGGTTTTCGGCATTTTGAATATTTGCCAAGTCTCTAACATGATCATCTTTCCATTGCTTCATGATCTTGGTGATGTACTCAAATGATTCATTACCCTCTAGTTTTAAAACTGCTTCTTCTAATGTCATGATGCTGATGTGGGTGGAGCATTGCCTGCAGGTGCTCCCATTCTGCCTGTTAGTGCGTTTTTGCGTTGTTGCTCTTGATGCTGAAGCATCTTCATATAGTTATCTATTCGTGCTTTAAATTGCTCGTCCGATTGATACCTATTTTGAACATCGGTTGCAGGTATTTCTTCAGTTCCTTGGAGGAAGTTGTTAATGATGCCCATACGCATTTGAACATTTGCATTTTGCGGAGCATTAACGACTTGCCCGGAAGCAATCTTTGCGAGGTCTGCACTTGTTTCTTCTGCCTCCTTTTCTGATGCCTCCTGCTTTGGCATAATCAATCGATCTGCCAAAGTCGGATCGATGCTTTCTGCAAACAATTTAAGGAACTCGTCATATCGCCCAACACCTTCCCTGTCGAATTGACCAAAGATGTCACCTAATGTTTTTAGTCGCTCAAGACTTTGTGCCTGATCGAGTGAATTAGCGTCAAAGGTTAGGGTGAAGTCAAAAAACTCTGCGACATCATCGAATGCAACCTGAACATCTTGCTCGTTGCTTAATGCCCTCATCCATGACTCCTCTCCCCCATACAATTTCTGTAAATGCCATATTTGCTTCAGCACGGGTCTCCAATTGTCCAACCATGTACTGATTCGGTCTTGCCGGATAAGAGTAGCCTCTACCTTATCTTCTTCGCTTGTAGGTCTACCCATCGCTTGCCTAGCAAGGTTACGCAAACTCTGCTCAACCTCCATACTTGCCGGACTATACTGAGGAATATCTAGGAAACTTACCTCGCCCGGTCTACGCACGGGTACGAAACTACCCGGCCCAATACGCTCAGGTTTTCTACCTACAAGAAACTGAACAGGAGGAATAGTAGAAAGACTTGCCCGGTCAATTCTCATGTCCTGCTCAACCTTGATGCCCTGCTCATACGGGCGTAAAACTTCTGCTATTCCACGAGAGTCCAATAAACGATGGTTTATTGTTTCACGGGTAAATGCGGTGAAAGGATAAACACCTTTCCCGTATTTGTTTATTTCATGCTTTGCAAAGAGTTCAGAATCTTCGCTAAAAATTGTCTGAGTGATAAGCGGAACGCCATCTTCGTCAATGACCCTGCGATAACAGGTTACAAGTTTGATCAGACCTTCAGTATGATCAACATGAACCTGATTGACATAGTGATTATGCGTTGGATGCATTGTTGATGACTGACCTTTGTTTGCCATCTTAATGACATCATCAACAAATGCTTCATCGTACCCCTCAAGTAATACTTTTTCCCGTAAGTCTTCCGGGGTATGGTGATGGATACAATAAACTGACCGGGCGTTTTGTATGTCATTCAAAACATTTGAATCAAAGATGATTTCCCTGCCCACTTCATACGCCCGTATGCATGGTCTGTTTTCTACTAAGCGTTCTGATGGCAAGTCAGTAAAACCTTGAGTTGCAAGTTCCTTAACCATGCGGTTGGTCTTGCGTTTTCTCATTTTAGGAAATGCTTCCTGCATTAATTCCTTTGCGGAATCATCTCCTGCCATAATTGCTTCAGCAAGATCAGGCATTGACTCAGCAATTTCATCTATTGTTATTTGCTCGTAGTACCTATCAATTTTGCGTTTCCAATAAACACCAACAACACCTGCTCCGTACATGAGCATATTGTTTGCAAGGATCGTAGTCTCCCGTTGGAACTCCTGCATGGTGGATAATGTCCACCTCATGTACTTGCCAACTAACTGACTAATGCGAATGTCATTACCTTCTGTTGGAACTGCTTTCATGTTCCCGGTGACAACTGCCCGTTTTAAAATGGCAATGTCTTCGGTGACATTCTGATCGATTAAACCAATCGACATATCAGAAGCACCTTGCCAAGGAAAAGCGTCAGTTCCTTCCTTGCGGTTGCGTTTATTCTTTCCCGGCCAAACTGAAAACCTTAAATCTCGTGCTTCATCTGCATCATTCGCAAAATACGAAAGATTGTTCCTGCAACGATCTAAATCACCTTTTAGGTCATCAACATCAGGTTTTTCTGACCATTTGTACTCTTGTTCTTCGTTTTCCACTTACAAAACTTCATTCTAAATCACATTTGGTAAATTTAGACCTGATTTTTTGTAGTGCAGTTCGTTCTGCTCGATGAATTACCATTCGGTCAACTCCGCAATAATCTGCAATCTCATCTAGTGTCATTCTTTCAGGCACAATGCCACTTCTGAGATATTCTTGGGTTTTTGTACGCATAAGATGTCGAAGGAGCACATCAACTCTCTCTGACTTATCTCGTGACGACTCAGACCACTCTGTATCTTGTTGCGTCAACTTGCTGAACATTGACCTTCAATCCCTGCCTGTAGTTGCGTCCCGGCCTAACAACTGCAGGCACTACTTCCTCCCCAATCCGCACCAATATCATGCGTGGGTTGATTACTTTTCGGTGTATATATGCTTCATGCATTTTAGGGTAAGCAGGAGTCTGCTTAAAATGCTTTTGTGCAGTCGAAACTGATACTTTCAGTATCTTCGCAACCTCTTTCCATGTCTTGCCCTGTTCCCTTAGTATTTTGACTTCCTCTTCCATATCATGCCCTCCCCAAAAATAGATGCAGGGAACTTAGGTTTAAGATGTTTCAAGTCTAAAGCGTAATACTCAGACCCTCCCTGCTTCTTTTCTGCGTGTTCTTTAAAATCGCTATATTTAACCCATCCAATCAAAGTAAGTACCGGGGGAGTAATTGTTTGGTCTGCCTCAACACAAACATATATGTCAGGTTTCCTCTTTTTCCCCTCCACCTTAGATGCGTTGACATTCATTGTGCCACTACCCTTTGATGTTGTTTTTACATCAATAATAACACCTTCATTAGTGATGTAATCTACATTCGCATGGGTGTCTTTCCTTTGTAGGGTTAGGTCAGGAAATATATTAAAATATTTCCCAAAGGCATATTCTCCAATCATGCCCTTAAACTCTTCACCTTGCTTCTTAGACCCCAACATATCTTGTGCGTTGGTCTTCTTATTAGTGACCATTCTTAGTTGTGTAATTAGGGAGCATAAGTCTAAGTCCCTAGCATCTAAATCGACTCTGATCATTTCAGTAACCTCCTGTTCCTGTAACTCTGTAGTTTGCGTCCTCATGATATTCGTAGTTACCGATTGCGATGTATCTTAGTGCATCAGGGGGGTCTTTGCAGGGTGCTTTCAACCCGTGCTCTACCCTGTAGTTCATGCAACAAAAAATTGTGTTTTGACAGGCATCACTAAAGATCAACTTTGAGTGATTGTTGGCATCGATGGGTTTGTCTAGGTCATATGCAAGCAATGTATTAATTGCTTGCAGTCCATCATCGATATGCATTGCTTCTGCCGGGTAAACATTGATCCCCTCCTCCTGCAAGTCAGAGATAATGTTACTTGTACCCTCTGCTTTGAGATAAGAAGCAGACCCCATACGGGGGTCTATGATTATCTCAAGATTGCCCTCAGTCCCTATAACTTCACCCTGCTCAATGTCTTTGACCATTTGCCTGATTTCCCAAGCATATTCCTTGATTCCAAATCCATTTGCTTTTTGTGCCTCTCCGGGGACTCCTCCTTTTTCTGATCCTTTATCAAGGTCTGCCCACTCCCCAATCGTTGGGTCAGGCCATTCCTTGATCACATAATGGACTCCATTGGCAGTAACTCCCACAAGGAGCATAAACCATGATTTTGATCCTGCAGGGTCTATGCTTAAAATATATTGGGCAGGGTTGTTCTCCGGGTCTTTAATTATGGGAATCTCATCGTGAGGCATAATAACACGCTCATCCAAATTTCTGAATGTGGTGTCACTTGGTTTTGTAGGGACTCCATATGCCCTGCAAAGTATCTCGTCACGCTTGCATCCCCCAAGTTGACTTTTCATTGCCTCCCAACCCCCATAGGGGTTATTCTTTGTGTGGAAATAAACAACAGAAGCAGACTGACGCAAAGGATGCTGAATAAGTGGCACTTTCTCACCCGGCAATAACTCAGCGTCAGTCTCTTCTATTGTCTTTGCTCCTGAAAGATATGCATTCACACATTGCGTCCATCCTGAGATCGTTGTGAAGGTTGCAATAATGCGAGCAGGATTTACCTTACCACTATCCCCGTCCGCATGTGACCTCGTCAAACACCTGTAACGAGTAGTGGAAATCCAATTTAGTGGCACTTCTTCATCGAACCATGCTCCTATGTTATATGATCCCTCCACCGGGGGCATAGGGCATCCTATCTCTCCTCCCTCAATGGTCTCAATATTCTGAGACCAATTGCGGAACTCGATCCGTGACAAGTTGGGTAATATTAAACTGCTGTTTGTGAATCCGTTTTTGGTAGAATATGAGATATAATAGGTGCGACTCCTGCCAAGATTCTTGAACTCGTTGGGCAAGTTGTGAAAGATCAATGCTTGCTGATGGGCAATGCTATTTTGCGTTGTTGCGGTAAAACACCAAATGACGCTCTTGGGGTTCATGACTGCTGACTGCACAACCCTCTTACTCGCCCAAAATGACTTGCCTGACCTGTTGCCCCCAAGAGTAAGCAACTCTCCATGATTGCGAAGTTCCCTATCTGCTAGTGACCAATGACTAAGTTCAGTACCGAAATTATAGGGGTCTGTTTTTTCCCGGTCAATTGCGTCCTCTCGCTTAGTGTAGTAATCCAATAACTTCTCCGCACCCATCTTTAGTTGGTCTTCCTTAGACGGAACTTTAAGTATTGGATGGTAAGTCCAATTTAGTGCCATTCCCAAGAGTTAGCATATATGACCTACTTAGGTTAGGGATGTCCCCCCATGTCCTAAGGGTGAATTATCCGTATCGATTAATCACACCTTGACATATGCCAATTGACAATTGTGCCAATTGTGCCAATTGAAAATATTTTTTTCTTTCGCATAATCGGTCGCATGGAAATGGGGGGGGCATATTTTGACCCCCCTCCCCCCCCTTTTTCTGTCAATATGCTGACAATAGTTTACATAAGTCATTGGTTTACAACACAAATCAAATGATATCATATCTATTTTCACAAAATGCATGTCTAATTTGTGAAAACTTTTAGTATACTTGCACCGATCCTAAATAGTCACACATCAATTCCGTAATTACCATGCCTACGAAAAAGAAACGAAAGGTTATCATTCCTGATAACTTGCCTGCCATTACTAACGAAGAGGACTTCTGCCCTAGCATCTTTACCGGGAACAAACTTGCTGAGAAAGACCCTGAGA
>Ga0208427_1000274_pt1 | contig 22382 bp, 22 predicted proteins | sample DEB08_DNA_FD_184532 | JGI IMG/M metagenome (GOLD analysis project Ga0208427, IMG submission 184532) | Aqueous microbial communities from the Delaware River and Bay under freshwater to marine salinity gradient to study organic matter... | ecosystem: Environmental > Aquatic > Marine > Coastal ...
CAAACTATAAGAAGCCCGATCTTACTGATTTACTGGAAAAGGCGGCATGAAGTTTGACATTAAAATGACTATAGATATAGATGAAGAAGACAACATACTTCCTATATCAGAAGATATGTATGAGCAAACCGTGAAGGAACTTATACAGGATGTTGTATACGATATAGATGCAGAGATTAAACAGATAGAGGTGAAACAAAAATCATGAGCAACTACCTACCAACAGACTACCAATCATTTATTCACAAGTCACGTTACGCTAAGTACTTTGACAACTACGGACGTGAGTCATGGGATGATACAGTAACACGTTATTCTACTAATGTCATTGGTGACAAGGTAGATGCTGAAACTAAGCATGACCTAGAGCAAGCTATCGTAGGGCTAGAGATCATGCCATCCATGAGAGCTATGATGACTGCTGGCCCAGCGCTAGAGCGTGATAACACAGCAGGATACAACTGTTCATACCTACCCGTAGATGACCCTAAGAGCTTCGACGAAGCGATGTACATCCTCCTCTGCGGTACTGGAGTCGGCTTCTCTGTTGAACGTCAATACATATCTAAGCTTCCCGAAGTGCCTGTCCTCTATGACAGTGACACTACCGTTGTCGTTAAAGATAGTAAGGAAGGGTGGGCTAAGGCTTTCCGTCAAGTGTTGGCACTCCTATGGGCTGGTGAGATTCCTAAGTGGGATGTCTCTCGTGTACGTCCTGCAGGTGCAAGACTAAAAACCTTTGGCGGTAGAGCATCAGGCCCAGCGCCTTTGGTAGACTTATTTAACTTTGCTATAAAAACATTTACTGAAGCACAAGGACGTGAGTTATCTTCTATAGAATGCCATGATATAATGTGCAAGATAGGAGAGATTGTTGTAGTGGGTGGTGTTCGTCGTAGTGCTATGATATCTTTGTCTAACTTAGGCGATGATTGTCTACGCCATGCTAAGTCGGGCATCTGGTGGGACGAACCAGAGAAGAACATATATCGTTTCGGCTATAGAGCATTAGCTAATAACTCAGTGGCATACACTAAGAAACCTAGCATCGAAACATTTATGAGGGAGTGGCTAGCTCTAGTAGAGAGTAAGTCAGGAGAGCGAGGAGTATTTAACCGTGAAGCATCTAAGAAACAAGCTGCTAAGTATGGCAGACGTGATCCTAATCATGAGTTCGGAACTAACCCGTGTAGTGAAATCATATTGCGGCCTTATCAGTTCTGCAATCTTACGGAAGTTGTGGTACGTGCTACAGACAGTGTGGAAGACTTGGAGCGAAAAGTCAAGTTGGCAACAATTCTGGGAACTATCCAGTCCACCTACACTAAGTTCCCGTATCTGCGAAAGGTGTGGCGAGACAATACTGAGGCAGAACGACTGCTTGGAGTGTCGCTAACAGGTATCATGGATAACCCATTGATGACTTCTAAGAACAAAGGATTGGAGAAGACTCTTGAACACTTACGAAATGTCGCAGTTGATACTAATGCTGTTTGGGCTGAACGTCTTGGTATCCCTGTATCTGCTTCTATCACTTGCGTTAAACCATCTGGGACGGTATCACAACTTGTGGACTCTGCTAGTGGCATCCATGCTCGTCATAACCCTTATTACATTCGGACTGTACGGGGAGATAACAAAGACCCTCTTACCCAGTTCATGATTGATCAAGGCATCCCTGCTGAACCTTGTGTGTTTAAGGGTGATACAACTACAGTGTTTAGCTTCCCACAGAAGTCACCTAACAAAGCTGTAACACGTAACGACATGACAGCTATCGAACAGCTAGAGACATGGCTTACGTATCAGCGACACTGGTGTGAGCACAAACCATCGGTGACTATCTCAGTACGTGACCATGAATGGCTGGCTGTGGGTGCGTTTGTATATGAACACTTTGACGAGATGTCAGGCGTATCATTCCTACCACACAGTGATCATACTTATCAGCAAGCACCCTACCAAGACTGCACGAAGGAAGAGTATGAAGAACTACTGAAGCTAATGCCTGAGCGTATTGATTGGTCTAAACTGAACGAGTACGAGCAGGAAGACAACACTGTAGCAATGCAGACAATGGCTTGCTCTGGTGATAGCTGTGAGATAGTAGACCTAGTATGAACCAGTACGTTATAGTAGGTAGAGCCGATTGTATGTACTGCAGCAAAGCAGTAGGGCTTATAAGAGACAATGGGGGAGTAGTAAGTTATTACTCTCTCAACGATTCCAAGTGGGTACTTGACTTATTCAAGAAAGCTGATATACGTACAGTACCACAAGTTTGGACAATAGGTGGCGACTACATTGGTGGCTACCAAGAACTAGAAAAACATATAGAAGGAGATTAATATGTTAGCAGCAGTAATTACAACACTTACAGCAGGGTTTCTAGCTGCAGGTGTAATTAACGAAGTAGTATTACCCGTAGGTGAATACACTATCGAGAAAGGCACTGAAGCTTATGTAGCAGGTAAAGAACTAATTATCGGCACAGAGACTGACTAAGATTGTAAGGCTCAGCGTTAAGGCGCTGGGCTTTTCTTTAACGTAGGAGCACAAATGAATAACCCTGTAAGAAAACCTTTTGAGAGACATCTATACGATAGGTTTGATAACCCAGCTAAGGCTGCTCTAATTTTATTACTTGAGGAACAAGGACATAGTATACCTAACCTTAAAGAAAACTATTACGCTGATGTAGAATCTGTTAAAGACGGTACTACGCATTACAGTGAAGCAGAAGTTAAACAAGCATGGGAGATAGATTGGCCTACAGATTGGGCTGAGATACGTATTCCTGAACGTAAGACAAGACTACTAAAGAAATATAACTACAATGTAACTTTCTATGTGTTTAATAAGCTCATTGACAGATGCTGGAAGATAACAGGTCAACAACTAAAACAATGTGAAATAAAAGAAGCAAAAGGACGTTACATAAGAAAAGGTGAGATGTTCTTTCATGTACCTTACAAAGAAGCGGAGTTAGTTATTTTATGAACGCACTTGAGCCACCAGTAAAACAAACACGGTCACGCCGAAAGACTAACTATAAAGGTGCAGCTAACAAGAAAACATCAGGGCTTGTACCCAAGACAGATAAACAGAAAGAGTTTCTACACTATCTAAAGGAATACAATCAAGTCTTTGTATTAGGTCCAGCAGGTACAGGTAAGACTTACGTCACAGCTACCTATGCAGCAGACTTATACACTACCAAAGAGATTGACAAGATTGTTATCACACGCCCTCACGTAGCTGTAGGTAAAGACATTGGGTTCCTACCTGGTAGCTTAGAGGAGAAGGTTTACCCGTGGGCATTGCCTGTGCTTGACGTGCTAGAGAAACACTGGGGTAAGGGTACACTAGAGACAGCTATCAAGAACAACAATGTAGAGATGGCTCCTCTAGCGTTGATGCGAGGGCGTAGCTTTGACAATGCGTTCATCATCGTAGACGAAACACAAAACATTACTACACATGAGCTTAAGATGTTGTTGACTCGTGTTGGTGAAGGTAGTACTATTGTGCTTAATGGTGACATACAACAGTCGGACCTGAAGGAAGGTGATGGTCTGTCTAAAGTTATTCACCTAGCAAAGAAACACATGATACCTGTACCTGTTGTGGAGTTTGGTGTGGATGACATTATACGTAGTGACATCTGTGCACAATGGGTAAAGGTCTTTATGAAGGAAGGTATATGAGTCTAGAGAAAGAAGCTGAAGCATTCATCTCTGGGAGACATAAACAGTTTAGGGCGGGGTTACATGAAGGTGTCAGGAATCTACAGCAATACTTAGTGGATAACCTGCACAGCACAGAAGAGAAACACGAAGCACTAAAGAACTTAATAGAGGTGCAGATGTGGGCAGAACGAAGTGCATCAATGCATGGTATAAAAAAGTAAAGGGGCCGCTTGGCCCCTCTCTTTTAATCTGCTTCAGTAACTGCTCGTCGTGTTTTCTTCTCTAGCTTACCAGCTTGAATATACCAGAGTAGTAACACTGAACGCCTACTATCTTTCTCATCTTCATCATACTCTGATGCATTGATCTCAGCAATAGCTTCTTTGATAGACTTACCTTCGAAGCCGTAGCGTCCAGCTAAGTCACCCCAGGCTGCATCAGCATCACGCTTCTCTTGTGGACCTAGAGCAGTAAACTCTCCACGTACATACGCATTAAAGTCTGATTGATACTCTTCATTCTTTCTAGCAAAGTCAGATAATATAGTACGAGCTTGTTCACGCTTAGCGTTGATCACGTTTTTAATCTTATCTTCTAAGAACCCTTTCTTACGTCTTACATCTGCGCTGTTGTAGATAGGATCACTCTCAATGAAAGCTTCTACTTCATCAGCTAAAGAACCTTGTGCTATCTGTTGAGTAAACAATTCTAGTGCACTGTTCTTTTCACGGTATGGGTTGTAGATTGAGAAAGGATCAATGTTAAGTTTAGCCATCTCCATCTTTAATTTATTAGGTGGAGGACTTTTAGTGAAACCAGTGATCTGTTTTAGTAGAGGGTCAAGCTGTCGAATAGGGCCATCACCAAACACATCGTGACGCACAACGTCATACCCAGTGTCTTGGTTATCAGGGTCCATCATCTGGAAGTGTGTACGAGTAGAGCTACCCATCCACTTCATAAGACCTTCTAGCTGTGACTCACCCATGTTGATACCAGTTATCTCTCTAAGAGTAGTAGACATCTCATTTAAGTTAAAGTCTGCAATGTTCTTAGCAAACCTGCTATACAGATATAGGTTAGGACTACGTGGTCCACCAATGTCAGCCAATGATACTGTAGCATCTAGTGTCTGTGGCATGTAAGATGAACGTGGATCAAACTGACCATAGAAGTCTTTTACTACAGCAGCAGGATAAGTAAACGTACTGAAGTAATCACCTATAACTTTAGCTACAGGCTGCATGTCTACGTCTTTATTGCCATCTGCAATAGCTGTAGCAACGTTATATAGTGTACCTGTTACTTCGTCTAAGGCAGTACTACTGGGACGGAACTCTGAACCAAGCATAAGGTTCATCATGTTACGGCTGAAGCGATCCTGATCGTCTAGCAGATCGTTAGGCATACCCATAGCTACACGTGCTGCAATGTTAGCTGCATAATGTATAGGTGCTGCTGGACCCATAGCAGCTTGAGCGTTAGTAACTTCACCTGAAGTCATTCTATCTTCGAACCAGTTTAGTCCTTGCTCTATGTTATCCTTTTGATACATGTAAGCTGAACCAAAGATAGCTGCACCTGTAAGCTGTTTAGCCCATTCTTCATCAGTAAGCTTACCACCCTTGTATGCAATGTTAAGCACAGAGTAATCTTTAACAAATTTAGCCTGTGATGCAATGTATCGTGGGAATGGAATGATAGTAGTAGCACCTGATCTGTGGATAAACCCAATAGTCTTATTTACAAACTTACTTGTATCGCTTGCACCCTTACCACCAAACCTACGCTGGAAGGTAAACCCTAAGCTATCATCAAGAGCTTTAGTTATAATGCTATCAGGTATTTCACTCATCATACCTTTCTCTAGGTATTCTTTTAAGCTAGAACCTTGTTGCTTAAGCTCACGATCAATAGTACCAGCAACTACAGCTTTCTTAAAAATGTGGTCAGACATAGTGTTAAAGCTGTTAACAAAGTTACCTGCCTTAGCTAACTTAGTATCTTTAACTACACCTGCCTCTGCTTGTGCTGCTTCACGAAACACACGTTGCATAAGCTCTGGTGCATCCTGGCGTAGTAGTTCTACAGCAGCATCAGCTACGTACTGATCTCTAACTAGGTAACGAGTAATATCTGCAGCACCAGCTAATGTAGCAGCAGCAGAGTCTTTACCTGTTACAGAGCGAATCATGTACGTGTTAAACTGATCAAGAGCATCAATGCCTGTCATAGCTACGCCAAAGATATTGTTACGCATTGTTGTAGCTGGTTGTGATGTCATGAATGCTCGACGTGCATCTTCTACGTTACGTAGTGATCTTACTACACGGTTTGCTGTAGTTAGTTGTAGCTGTGCATCACTAAGCTCTTTAGCTTCCTGTCCTGATATAGTAGACATACCTTCATCATATAGCGTGTCTAGCTTCTGTTGGAACTTACCTGCTGCATCTCTGGCCTCCTTACCAGTGATAGCTTTTCCTGCTGCAGTCTTAAACTGTTTCTGTTGTACAAGAATACGAGCAGCCTCTGATACCTCTGCAGCGTACACAGCAGCTAGTTGTCTACGTGTTAGTCCATACTTATCTGCTGTTTTATCAAACAGAGTTACACCATCACCTTCGTCAATACGTCTAGCCAAGTACTCTGTAATACGTTGTCCTTTATCAGGCTTAACTCCTAGCTGACGTGCTAAGTCTGTAGCAGCCGCACTTAAACGCTGAATAGTACCACGATCTAGACCACCAATAAGACCATCAGGTAAGTCTTCACTAAGTATATCTACCTTAGCTTCCATACCTTCCTCGACTAGCTTAGGATCAATAGACGCTAAGAGCTTGTCTTTAGTAAAGCGAATGTACTTACGCCCTTCTTCAGTCTCGTTTAGCTTCTTTAAGTCTGTGACAGCACGATTAGTTGTCTCAGCCATACGCTTAGATTTAACTGTATTACCTACTTCAAGTGTATCCACTAGACGCTCAGCACCTTTGTATTGCTGACGTGCAGGAACAGCATAAGCAGCACCACCAATAGCACCACCCAGCGCACCAGCTAGTGCAACTCTACCACCACTAATCTCGTAGTCTTCATCAATAGTTTCACCAGCTTCTTTCTTGATAAGCTCTGTACCTAACTGTGAAGCTGCAGCAACACTACCTTCAAATGCTACATCTAACAAACCACGCTTAATAGAATGTTTAGCTAATTGTTTAAGTGCTTGTTTACTACCTTCTTTAGCGGCTAATGTTGCAGCCGTACCTGCACCACCTGTAAGAGGTAATGCAGCAGCAGAGATATAAGTAGTAGGTGCTGTGCCTATACCAAAGCCATAGTCCCATATAGCTGCGCCACCACCGTCTAGTATACCTTCACCTTTAGCGTTATCAAAGGCATTCATCAGACGAGCATAAGACTGCTTCTCTTTCTCTGCTGTCTTATCATCCTTGATGTAGTAGAAGTCTTTAGACATACTAACTTCATTTGTATTCATGATACGGAAGTGTTCTAGTACTTCATATGCAATATCATCAGCAGACATCTGCTTTAACTCTTCATCCTTCCAACCCTTACGTCTACTCTTAAGAAACGTAACAGCATCATTAAGAAAACCCTTGTTCCTTTTCAGGTCAGAGACTTTCTTGTTCTTCATATTCTCAGGGGTGTAGTATGTATAAGGATCAGCCATTATTCTTCCTCATAAGATACTAGTTTTTGAATCATACTAATAATTATATCACTCACAGGTAAGTTATTCATTTCCAGATAATCTTTAATGACTTGTTTTCCATCCTCACCTTTCATTACAGACATATCAGGGAACTCATCTTTCATTGCAAAGTATACATTAACTGCAGCATCTGCTACTTTGTCTTTATCTGTTGTTTCTTCTGTAACGTCACCTACGTCAGTCTGATCTGCTGCGCCTTTAAAGTACTGCTTAGGGCTTAGATAACCAAACGCTAAACGGAAGTCTATAGGTCTTACAGGTAATCCTGCTTCACGTTTTTCATCATCACTCATAGCTTCGTATTCTGCATACGTAACCTTTGATGCTGCATCTTGTGCTGCTTCTACGTAGTCTTCTTGTTGTTGAGCTACAGCACGTGCGTTACCTGAAGCGAAGTTAATACCTGATTCATCTTCTTCGTCTTCATCAGGTGTGTTACCTAGAATGGATGATACAACATCCTCTTCATCTACAACCACTTCAGCTTCTTCTGGTTCACTCAAGGCTTCTTCTGTTTGCTTTTCAATAGTAGTAGGTATTGTGGGTGCTTGTTCTTCAGTAGTAGGAACTTCTTCAGGTTCATCTTCAGGTTTATTACCAGTTAAGATGTACTCAATGTAAGCGTCTGTAAGTTCGCCATGCTTGTTAAGAGACTCTAAAATAAGCTCTGATGCTAGACCGTTTTCTACACCAGCTAATAAGTTATCCATCTCTCCAGATGTATTAACTTCTCTAGATAGACGTAGTAGTGCTCTGTCACGTGTAAGCTGACTGTCTACACCACTTTGTGATAGAGATAGTTCTAGATCAGCAATAGCTAGACCACCTTTACGTAAACGATTTCCTAGTGCTGCTTCGTCTTTTACCCCCAGCGCTTGTAATGCACTAGCCATGTCTGTAGCATTAGCTAGATCATCAGTGCCAGCAAATGTACGAGTAAAGGTACGCTCATACGAATTAGCTGTAGACATATAGTCAGTCTCTTTATAGTCTGTTACTTCTATATCAAAACCTTTAACACGTTTAACACCAGGTAGTGGTTCGTAACGCCCACCTGATGCAGCTTGATAAGTTAATATGTCTTGTGCAGGGATACCCATATAACTCATAGCAGCTAGATGATCTTCAGCAGACGCAGTAGGGTCTAACATAAGTGTATCTTTTAGAGCTTTACCCCATGACATATTTTTGTGTGTCTCTGATTTATCATCTGGTTTATCATTAATATTACGTGCATATCCTAGATAAATATTTTGAAGAGCTTGCTCCGCTGTCATACCTTCTGGTAGCTTTACCCCTTGAGGTATATCTAAAGAGCCTAAGAACTGTGACTTATTTAGTTTAGAACCTTCTGGTAAACTAGCTTGAGTTTTCTGTATTGCACCATAGACTTCGTTGATGTCATAGTTTTGTGCAAGAGCAATAAACTCTGCATCAGTTATACCAAACTCATTCTTCATTTCTTTTCTAATTAGATCAGCATTTTTAGCTTGAGCCATAGATTGTGCCATCTTAGGTCCAGCCCTACGCACTGTATCCATTTGGTTATCTATTAATTCATTAAAACGATCCTGTCGTTCTTTTATTCTATCCTGTAAGCTGGTAGCAAATCCTTTTACAAGGCCAGCACCGAAAGCACCTCTAATAGCCATCTTACATTTGCTCCTTTGCCATCAAACCTTGTGGTGCTTGTTCAGCTTCCATAGGCTTTTCTTCTTGTTCTTGTTGTTCTAAGTTCTGCTGTGCTTGCTGCATAATCTTATCACCTTCATCTGGTGTCTTTGTAGTTACACCTGTTTGCATAGAAAGCTTAGCCGCTAGTTTACCTGCTCTCTTACGTTTAGCTATAGCATCTTTATCAACGTAATCGTCCATAGTCATTTTATAATCTATATTCATAGCTTCTGCCAGTGTCTTAATCTGTGTCATAAGTAAAGGCTTCAGTAGTAGCTTAACATCTACTGTGTGCATACCATTCATTACACCCATTCCTAGCATAGTAGCTGCTACAACAGAGACAGGGATACCTATGTCTAACATATCCATTACATTATCAAGCACATCTTCATCAGACAGCTTTTCCATGTACATCTCAAATGCATCTAATGGATCAGAGTACTTAGAAGGTCTTTCCCACGGCGCTGAGCCTGGTTCTCTTGTTAGAGACTGACCTGGTATTGGACCATCGAAAGGAGAGAATGTCATTTTATTTATACCTTATTTAGTGAAACCTGCGCCGAAGTAGAGTCCTACAATGGCTGATACGATATGTGTGTCTAGTGGAGTGATTACAAAGCCTTTAGCCATCTTCCATTGTATGGCTTCTGCTGGACCAAAGAACCAAGCTAACGGACCACCAGTAGCTTCAGTGTACCCTACATATACGCTGACATCAGGATACCATACAGCGACTAGCTTTGGCAAGACAATAATAGAAAACACAGCAGATAAAGCGATAAGCCTACGTGTCCATGCAAAGTGTGTATCTGTCTTACCTGCGTCACGTGCATCAGCTACTGCTTCTCTTTGGAAGTTAGCACGTTGCATAAGCATTTCGTTCTGTGCTTGCTTTGCTTTAATGGACTGCCCCCAGATAGACATCACACCGCCTAGCACGGTGGAGAATAGCATTGTGATTAGTTCTAGGGGTAAGCCGAACATTATGGAACCGCCGTTTGTACTTGTTCTGTAAATGCTTTACGTACTGATTTTAACATGTTTTTAGTAGAGGTTAAGTCATGTAAAGCTCTATTACCTGAACCATACCTGCTGCCACCAGTAGTTGCTATTACCTCACCTTTATCATTTCTAACATCTCTGGGTACAGGGAATGAAGCCCATTGTTCAGCCAGTGCCATTGCAGCATCGTCTAAACTTGCACCTTCTTCACCTCGTATGTAAGCTCTTAACTTAGGTTTATCTGAGCCAGCTAAGAACTGTAAAGCTATACGGTCTTGTAACTCTGGTGAGAATACTTCATCTCCTGATATTGCACCTTCCTGTAATGCTTTCTTCATCGTAATAGGTATGATCTGATAAGCACCCACAGCAAAGAACTCTCTGTTCCTTTGGGCTGTTCTGGTTTCAGGGTCAAGCTCTAATAATTCTGCATCTGTTTTACCTGTAGTACCATTTTGTGCATTTAGTATTTCATTAACAGTCATTTCTGTAAGAGGTTTATTATAGTTGTCTGAATAGTATGTACCTGAAACACTAAACTTTTTAGCTAGACTACTTGTACCATTATTAGCTGCCCCATAACCACCTTCGTGTTCACTAATGCTAGCAAGAAGTTCATTCTCTGGTTTAGGTACTGATGTACCTCCTTCAGATAGTTTCTTCTTTGTGGCAGAGTCTAACTCGCCTGTAACTTCTAAATCATTATCGTATTGATATACTTTTATAGCATTAGAAGTATTAGCACCTGTAACACCATCTATAGAAGATTTATAATAACCTAAACCTTTTAATACTTTTTGAGCTTCTTTGAGTCCCGCTTTACCCTCTTTAGTTACAACATCAGGGTTGTAAAAAGATGTTTCACCTTTCTCGTTAAGGCGAGGACTCATTATCCCTTTCCCACTGGGGGCTGCACCTCCATCAGCGTCGATGGTAGTAGTATCAACAGGCTCAACGTCAGCAGTAGTAGAATCAGTTTCTTCACGTAAGAGGAACTCCTTTAATTTAGAACGCTCATCAACATCAGGTGTAGTTGCATTTTGTTTTTCTCGCAACTTCATTAAGTCACGCATAAACTCTTCCCTACTGGAAGCTACTTCAAATGTATCTCCTTCAAAAGAAGAACCTCGTTTAAGTGAACCTAAATCACCTAAGCTTTTTAACATAGCTTCTTGGTCCGACTTATTCATAGCACCTAATTCTTCTACAGTAATATTTTCTTCCATTATATCATTTGCTAAGTCTAATAATGGAGCATACTGTTGTAACTCTTCTTCAGTCAGAGGACGATCTTCTACTAACTTAAGACCACCGTAAGCAGGATTAGGTAACTTTAGTTCATCATAAAGAGCATCAGATACAACAGTGCTGCGTAGATAGTCGTTTATATCTTGTTCAGCTATTCTTTGTTGTTCTTGCATTTCTTTTGCAAGCTCAGCAGACCTTTGTTTAGACCTATCAAACACACTACTAAAGAAACCTGTGACCATAGTCTCTTCATCTTCAGCTTTCTTAGGTTTACTTAAAATGCCTGTAGCTTCATCTTGTTCTTCTATAGGTTTTAGTAACTCCTGTAGAGCTAGATAGTCTCTATCTTTTTTTGTTTGCTTGAATAAGTCCATTTTAATTTAACCTATATTAAATAGTTTCTTGACTGCAGCATCTACTACGACTTCCATTATCTTACCTGTACCTTCACCTGCTGCTACATCTATGTTAGCTTGTGTTTGCATTTCAGCTATTGTGTATTGCATTTCTCTATCTTCTTTACTATCCCATGCTCTATACACATAATCTGCTTTATCCCTCTCTTCTAGAAGTATAGCATTGTAAGCTGCTTCAGAAAGATCATTAGCTTCTTGTGCTGCAATACTGTTAGCTTCGTTTTGTGCAGCGTTATCTACTGTAGTAATGTTCTGTTCCCAGACAGCATTACCTTGTGCAACTATCAGTTCGTTATTAGCGATGAACTCGTCACGATTATTTTTAGAACCTGCTAGATATGTATTAACAGCATTTGCCTCACCAGCGTTAGACATATTTATAGAGTTTTCTTGAACAGCATTGTGCTTACCTATAGCTGTATCTATATCTGCAAAGAACTGATTGGTTTGATCTTCACTAGATGCATTAAATTGATTACCTGCATTCTTAGCTGCAGCATCAGAAGTATATACGTCTGCTAAAGATTTTGACTTAAAGATGGTAGCTTCTTGTTCTCTATCAAGATTAGCCATGTCCATCTCAAGGAATGCATTAGCTCTTTGTACATTAGCCTTTTGTCTATTGTCTAAGTTCTGTGTTTCTATTTGAGTCATAGCTGCAGCATCAGCTAGAACCTTAGCATTCTTTGCATCTAAGTTAGCTATATCTACAGTCTGAGCAAGTCTAGCGTTCTCCAGTGCTATTGTTTGTTCAGCAGTAAAGTTTATATTAGCGATGTCACTAATCTTAGCAGCGTTAGCTACACGTGTTTGAAACTCTTGATCAAACTCTATACCAAGAAACTCTGCACGTTTCTCTGCAGCAAACATAGCAGCTTGTTGTTTGTTAGATAAGTTCTGCTCTTCAAACCTAGCACGTGTTGCAGCATCAGCTTGGGCAATAGGTAGTGCTGATTCCATAGCAGCCTGAATTACTGCTTGCCCTGCCATACTAGAAGCACCTAGACCACGTGCAGCTAGTGCTGCTGTAGCTTGACGCATAGCACCTGCCGCCCAAGGTGGTGTCTCCCCTCCCTCAAACTGCTCTAGGAGTCCTGTAAGCTGTCCTTGTACAGTAGCCTCTGTTGATGGTACACCTGTAGCAGCCTCAAAATTAGTCTCTTTACGAACACGCTCCATATCAACAGTAGCGCCTTCAATCATTTCACCTTCTACTAGCTCTCTCTTTTCAGGAGCTATGACTTGTACAGCAGCTTCAATCTGTGCAGCACTTAAGCCAAGCTGTGCTAGATCGTTAGGGTCCATACTAGCGGCTTCAGCTAAAGCTTCTGCACTAGGCTTACCTGTTGCAGCTTTAACTTTATCTACTACAGTCTTAACTTCTTTAGCGGCTTCTTCAACAGTCATGCCTGCAGCAGTAAATCTTTCAGGTAGTTCAACCTTATCAGCTAAGTCAGCAAGAGTTAAATCTATTTCAGCTACTTCTTCAGGAGGCAATCCTGTACCGTCAGCAACCTTACCTGCTTCTCTTTGTTCTTCTGTAACAGTTACTACATCAGCTTTAGTTACCATATCCTCTGGTGAAGTTATTGCTTCTTCTTTAACTTCTGTAGCGCTGGGTAGACCTGCTGTTTTAAGAGCATCTGCTGCTCCACTTAGCTGTGCTTTAGCTTGTGTAACTATAGTCTGTTGTTTAGCTATAGCATCTTCTAAGTCTTTTCTTTGTTGAACTAAATTAGGATCATCTTCATCTACTGCCATATTAGCTAGTTGAGTAGTTAACTCTTGAAGTGTTTGATTCTGAGATACTACATTCTCTTGTGCTTGATTTAAAGATGTACGATATTGTTCAACAGGATCGACAGGCTCAACAGCTTTAACTGCTCCGTACTGTTCTTGCATCTTAGCGTTTTGCTCTTGTTGAGCTTTAATTGCAGCTTGAATCTCTGGACTATTAGCTGTAGCTTCTTGCATAATAGTATTTAACTGATTTGCTTGTTCTTGAGTAGGCTGACCAGTAATACCAAGCTGTTTGTACGCATCTTGTTTTATTTGTTCTGATGCTTTATTAGCAGCAGTGATAACATCTGAACTATTAAAGTCTGCTATGCTTTTTTGCATATCAGCAGTGGTTAGCTGTTGTGTTTGTTGTACTGGAGGTAAACCAGCACCGCCAGCACCTGTACCCTGTGTAGGGTCCATGCTAGGCTGTGTGGCATTCTCAGGTAAATTTGTCATAGCAGCATTAGTAGCTTTTTCTTGCTCTGTCATACCACCTTCTTGCATAGCTATTTGTGGACCGCCCTGTACACGAGCCTTAGCTAGCTGAGTGTACTTACCCATCATAGATGCAGCTTTAGGGCTGGACATCATGAACTTATTAATGTCATCCTGTTGCGCTGGGCCAGTGTAACCCATCTTAGATAACAGTGTTTGTTGTTGCTGTGGTGTGAAACCACCAAAACGTTTAGCCATAATGTTTTACCTTGTTATTTATTTAATGTCATCCACACTGCACCAGCTATAAATGTCAGTACGGCGACAGTGACTAGTCTTGTTACAGTTGACCAGATAGATTTACGTGTGTCTCTCCAAGCCTCTAACAAGCTACGCATCTCAGTGATATCTTTGTGTGCGTCATCGTCTAGTAGGCCAATAGAACGTAGTGCTTCTTTAGCTCCACGTCTTGCTGCTCTGTCCAGAATATCTTCTAGTTCATCATGTGTAATTTTTATCTCTGTCATGTTACTACTATGGTGCTGGTTTAATTGCTAGGGTGTAGCTTCTTAGTATTACATAGGGATAAGTAGGTAAGGAACCCCCTCCTGCTGGAACAGTTACATCCCCCCAAGTTCCTGGGTCAAACGATCCTGCAGTGGTTTTTTGTGTTTGTGCAACTGCAGTAAAAGAGTTATAAGTATCCCCACTACCTCCCCAAACAAGTCCTTGTATTTCTGGACAAGCTTCTGACATATTAGATGGTGTAGAAATATAGCTAGGCACATTAATACTAGTTGAATTAGTTCCACCTAATAATCCATTAATTATAATAGCATTATCTGTAACTGTAGTTAAGGAAGGATGATCAATAGTATAAGTTTGTGAACTTCCTGTAGTATTAATGAAATTAAAGCTATCTACATCTATAGAAACATCTATAGGACTAGATGTGTCTGGATACCTAACAGAAAAATAATGATAAACAAAAGGTTGTTGCGTAGCAGTACTAAATTTAGTTATAGAAATTGTAAGATCAGAACCTGTATAGATAGCATAATACACATAATAAGGAAAGTTAGTAGGATCAATTTCTGTATACAAATTAGTAAAATCAGATGTACTAATCCCATATAATGAACCATTAGTCCTAACTATACCAATTACTATAATATCACCTAGTCCTATTGTTTTACCATTTGAAAAAGTTGTATTGGCATCAATAGTAATGTCATATTGAGTAGAAGAACCACTATTAGGCCAGTCAGTGTGGGCTACATGTACAGATTGACCACCATTAAAGGCAGTAACTTGGCTGTCTGCACCTGCACTAGAAGATTTACTTGCTGCAAACATTAGAAATTTAACCCGAATGGTACGCCATATGTATTAGTACCGTCTTGCATAAATGTGAATATATCAAAAGCACCACCTGAAGATGTTGCTGTAGGTTGTGAGCCACCTGCCCACTTAATAGTACTACCACCACTAAATGTCAAAGTATGTGCACCACCGTAAGCCACAATAACAATGAAAGATTTACCCGCTACAGATGATGGCAGAGTAATTGTAGCATTAGCTGTAGTAGTAAATTTATGTAATGTACCATTAGCAAGATCAACAGTGTAAGTTGCGCCTGATGATGTGTTAAGTGTTTCTACATAGTTTGTTACAGTAGGGTTAGTAAGTGCTGCAGTTGTTAGAGTCTTATTAGTTAAAGTTTCTGTTCCAGCTAATGTAGTAAAGCTACCATCACTTAATGCCGTATTAAACTCTGCAGTTGTACCAGACAAAGTATTATCTGTAAGATCAATAGTTTTGTTTGTTACAGTTTCTGTACCTGCCAGTGTTGCGAAACTACCATCACTAAGTGCAGTGTTAAACTCAGCAGTTGTGCCTGTTACAGTAGCTTCACTTAGATCAACTGTAAGTGTGTTAGTAGCACTGTCTACTGTTTTGTTAGTCAGTGTGTCTGTAGTAGTTCTACCTACAAGTGTATCTGTAGATGTAGGAAGTGTGAGTGTACCAGTATTAACAATAGAAGATATTGTAGGTGTTGTAATAGTAGGCGATGTAAGAGTTTTGTTAGTTAGTGTCTCTGTACCAGCTATTGTAGCAAAGTTATCATCGCTGAGTGCTGTGTTAAATTCTGCTGTAGTACCAGTTACTGTCGCTTCACTTAGGTCAACTGTAAGTGTGTTGCTTGCGCTATCAATAGTTTTATTTGTTAGTGTTACAGTGTTTGTAAGTGTAGCAAAGTCATCATCACTTAATGCAGTGTTAAACTCTGCTGTAGTACCTGTAAGTGTAACATTGGTTAAGTCAACGTTTGCATCTTGAATAGCACCAGACAAGTACAAGTCTTTAAACTTTAGACTAGAACTACCTACGTCTATAGTGTTAGTAGTAGCAGGTGTTACAGAAGTAGTAGCAATTACAACATCCTGGCTTGGCCCTAGTTTAGTAATAGGTGCACCATTAGCTGCTGTACCATCATGTGTGTGACCACTTGCAGCATTAAAAGCTGTCTCAATAGCGTTGAACTCTGTATCTAGATCATCAGCGTCAATAACACTACCGTTACTGATATTGTCAGATACATCCTGTCTAGTATAACCTGCCATATTTATCTTCTTTCATTTGTAGCGTATTCAATTACCGCTGTATCTAGTGTGAAACTTGAACCAGTAGAATCATCATCAATACGAATAGCTACTGTTTTCCCTGACCCAATAAGATTGTTTGCATACTCTTTTTCAAACTCTTGTCCATATGTAGCAGTTCCATAAACGGCATCACTGTTACCATATATAAAAGCTTGAGTACCTTGTGCATCCACAGTAATAGGGTTAGGTTGTATTACTGTTGGTGCTAATTGATCTAACTTAATGCTAGTAGTAAAACCAAAGTTACCTGTAGGTTCTAAATACAAGACTAACTTATGAAATGTTTTTCTAATCTGTGGGTCTTGCAATGGTAAAAATGGAGACTGAAATATAGCCTCAATACTTGCACTATCTCTAGCTGTACCGCTTTCCATAGTGTAAATATAACCTGAATCATTACCGAATACAACTAATTCTTGACTACCTACAAACTTAGAATCTACTACATTAACTTTAAAACCTTTCAAAGTAGACCAGTTAAATCCAGTGCCGCCTTGATCAATGAACTTAGTACCTAATACTCCTTTAGCTACTGCTTCATCTTCTGTAGAGGAATAACCAAATAAACGATACTGTCCCTTCTCTCGTACAACCATACTAGAAAAAGTAGTAGCTTGAGTAAGTAAACTATCAGCTTGCCTTTTAATAGCTTTAGATGCTACGTCAAGTCCAAAGTCACCAAGTCTATCTGTAGCACTTAATGTACGAATACCATCAGATGCTAGGAATGCTACGTCACCACCAATCTCTTGGATAGTATCTTCATATAAACAACCTAAGTCTAATGTTACAGGATTAAGATCAAAGTCAGCTAGTGTGTTACCTGTTAATATCTGTATACGTTCTTTACTAAAGATAACAAGTTGTTCACGAAAGCCAATCAAACCTGTTATATCAGAGCCTACATTTATAGAACCTGCACCATTAGCAGCAGAGAAGTCTTGATCTGTATAAGGTGCTGTAAAGATTAACTCAGAACCAACAGCAAAGAATAGAGTGTTCTTATAATTAGCTACGTGTCTAGCTGCTTGAGCTTCTGTACCAAACGTTAGTGTACCTGCTGTTACATCATAGTACGCAGGATAGTTAATACCATCTACAAATACAAGATTATTAGTACCATCAAAGTTATACCAGGTATGTCTTACTTTAGATGTTGTAGTATCTGCTGCAGTACCTTTAAGAGTCCAAGCCCCGCCTGTACTTAAGTAGTATTTCTTATTACGAACAGCTATTACAATGTTAGCTGTTTGGTAAGGCATAATAGCTACACCTTCTATGTCACCAGTACCTGTTACTTCAGTATCGCTAAACTTCTGATAGCCTGAAACTTTCTTGTAGCCACCCTGTAAGGACGGTTCAAAGTTCTGCAATATAGTAGCTGAACCAATAGCGTTTATGCCTTGTTGTAAAGGACTCAGGTTTGACACAAGCCCACCTCTAAACTCTACAGGAAAAGTGCTCCATTGTGTAGGCATATTAGAATACTCTATAGTTTGTTACATTGTTATATGTATTGTTTATTACTGTCGATCTAATATAGTCGTTAGAGTTGATATATAGAGTACGCATAAACTTGATACCTTCTCTAAAGCGAGAGTCACTAATAGAGCCTTGTTGTGCATCGCCTCTAAAGTTATAAGCGTAATGCATAGCACCATCCACTATGATATGTTTAAACTCTTGAGGTACTGTTGGTATGTCACTATATAACTCTAAGTCAACAGGATTTCTATAATACTCATAGATAAGTTCATATGCTTTGTCAGGGGGAGATACAACAATAAACTCTTGACTAGGTGCTCTAGCAATCATAGTAGGCTTAGAACGAATATTAGTATTAGAGTTATACTCATAATCAACGTATTTGTCAAGGTATTCTTTGTAATCTAGCTTCTTTAATTTAACAGTTTCTACATTTAAATCACTATCACGCTTAATACGAAAGCTATCCATATCTATAACTTTTACATCATAAGGATAACCATAACGAGCAACACCAGGAGTAAGAACCTCTTCTGCTTCAACATGATTCCAAGGCCAGTTAAACTCTTCGTGATTGATGTGTCTAATAGCTGCGTTTACAGCATCTTTAATCTGACCATACTGACCTGTAGCACTAGCAAAGTTAGAGGATGTAAGCTCAACTTCATTAAGCCTACGATTAACTTCATTTACTAGTTCAAGATAATTGTAAGCCATTAGTTTTCCTTCACTCTAAGTCTGATTACACGTTCTGATACAAGACCATCACTGTCTGTCATTTGGCAGTATATTTTATACACAGTGTTATTTGTGCCTGTGCTTAAACGAATAGTTGCAACAGTATTAGTGTTTGTAATCCCTGCGTACTTTGTAATCAATCCATTAATAGTTGTGTCAGCCACAGCAGATACAGAAGTCTTTACATCGTCTGCATCATCAACATACCAAGCAACACTAGAAATAGTTGCATCACCAAGAAACCTAGACCAATCTACACTGTAGTCTAGCACTTCATCTGGGTCTTTGTTAGGCCATTTATACGACATATTTTATTCCTATGCTGCTTTATATAGTCTGTTAGTTTGTTTATATTCAATCCAAACTGTTCTATTATCTTCTTCTACATAAACTGTTCTGTTTGTATTTTGTCGTTCTATCCAAACTACTTTGTTTTCTTCTTCAACGTAAACAGTTCTATCTAGATTAGGTGTTTTTCTACCTATAAATACTACACGATCTCTACTGTAATTATCTGCATATACAACGTAATCTTCTACAGTACCTAGTGCACCTGTGCCTATCACTGCAGTAGTATCTACATTCGCATCACCTTTTACTACAACGTCTTCTATAACACCTGTAGCAGATACAGAGGCAACATCTACGTCTATGCCAACTCTAAGTGTTACAGTACCTAATGCACCTGTACCTGTGACACTTGTAGGTACGACAGAGATAACTGGTACTGTGTTTGTGTCTACTACACCACTTGCTGTTACTTCAGTTGCTGCTACGTTAGCGTCTAACTTTATAACAAAATTAGTATCTATAACACCTGTAGCCGTAACTGCTGTCGGTACTACGTTAGCATCTGCTGTAGTTGTAGTGTTAGTAGAAAGAACACCAGTAGCTGTTACTGCAGTTAGTGTAGCTGTAGCATCTGCTTCAATGACTACGTTGTCAGGGTCTTCGTCTAGCTCTTCTACTACACCTGTAGCAGTTACACTTGAGAGTACTACAGATGTCTCAGTAGTTATCGTACCAAGAGCACCTGTAGCTGATACTGCTGTTGCTGTTACAACTGCTTCAGCATCAATTGTAGTGGTTGTAGCAACTTCTCCTGTAGCAGATACACCTGTAACAAATACAAGGTTTGCTATGTTTGCAGTACCTATTGCACCACTTGCAGTTACACTTGTAGCTGTTACATTAGCAGTACCTTCAACTGTAGTAGTTGTAGCTACAACACCTGTGGCTGTTACACTAGTTAAGACTACATTAGCATCTGCTGAACCTGCGTCTGCTAACGGTGCTGATGCTAAAGGTGTAAAGCCAAGCATTTACTTATCCCTCTCTAGGGTCTACCCAATCTGGGTTTAGTGTCCACGTTGTGCCATCGTAGAAATATTTCCAACCAAACCAATCATCTGGCTCTGTGACGTTCTCATGCACTGTAACATTACTGCTGTTACAATCGCCAATGATTAGTTCTTCTGGATCGCCAACGATTATTTTGTCGGACTGTACGTCCAATGCTTTGTCGTCAGCAAACAAATATACGGAAACATTGCTGTCATTAAATGTTATCGTTTTCATGCGTTACCTTCTTCAATTAGTATTTCCGTTGCGGATATAGCCTTGCCAACTTTATACGTGCCAGATGTAGAAAGCCCGCCAGAGGTGTTGGCGTAGTAAACTGTTCCAGCCGTTAAGCCTGACTGCTGATCGTTTGTACCAGTAAATATAGTGACTGTTCCTGTGGCTCCACTTGAAATAGCAGCAGTTGCAATGCCTACCCAGTTTGCAATGTTGCTGGACGAAACAACACTTACTGTACCCGCCGCATTCAAAGCCACTACATCACCAGCAGATATGGCTCCAGAAGCAACAAAGTCATACGTGCCGCCACCGCCAACCCCTGCTGCTGAAATAGATGCAGCAGTTGTAGCATCCACAGAAGCTATATTATTTAAGCCTCTGCTGTCACTAATAACCTCTGTGCCACTTATCTGAATAGCCATTAGGTGTTGCCCTCAGTGATAAGTAGGTCTGTTGCGGCTATGGCTTTACCTACTTTGTAATTATTTGCAGTTGCCGTAAGTGTACCGTCTGTGTCAGCGTAGTAAGTTGTCCCTATCGTCAAGCCTGTTTGCTGATCGTTAACGCCACCTAGAACCGTTACTGATCCTGAAGCTGTGTCAGATATTGCTTGTGTTGATATGCCAATCCAACTGCTATTGTCAGAGGTAGTTTCTGCATTTCTAAAAAGGTCTAAATATTTATTAGCGGATAAAAAAACAATTCTATTATCACTACTGTCAAAAATAGAATTATTGTAATCTCCATTACCGTGACTAAAGCTAACAGAGCCACTATCTTGCGACCAAGACAAGTTGCTGACTGTGCCAGTTACAACCTGACTTGAAGAAAAAGTTCCATAATAGATACTTATTTTATCAGAGTTAGCATTGTATTCTCCTGTGGGCTGTCTACCCCAGAAACTTGTAGATGCATCAACAGTAATTTTTGATCCCATAGACAAAGAAGTGCCAGAAGGCTGGGCAATAGCCAAAATAACATCTTCTCCAGCATCAATATAACAAAATACGATCCTATCCTCTGGTATATCATATATTGGCTTTGACATGAAATATGCTGTTCCAGATGAAGGTAAACTTGCTAGTGTGCCAACAGTTGCCGTTGTGCCACTCGTAGTTATTAAGCCAACTTTTGTAGATCGTGTAATAAAGGCTGTTTTATCTATCTGTGGAATATACCTAATCATACCGTTAGGACTGGTGCTAGTATAAAGAGTAACTTTTGTACCAAATGAGATTGAGTTGCCTGAAACTGTACCAACGCTGACCGTTAAATATTGATTGTTATTATAATCTGTGTAGACATAAATAACTTTATTTGCAGTAGTGTCATAATCCATATCTCCTATATATATTCTACTAGGTATGTTTGCAGTAGTATGAGTAATGGCACTTCCAAAAGTAATCGTAGTGCCAGAAACAGTGCCGATTATAAAATAATTACTTAGTGTAAAAGAATAGGTTACAACCACAACTCCGTTGTCTGGATCAAATGTTGCTGTGACATTGACAGGATTTCCACTGTAAACTGTAACGGCATTCCCTACTGAAAGAGTAGATGCGGTAACAGTTACAACCCTTGCAACTAGGTTGTTTGCATTATTGACATAAATGATAACCGTTTTGTCATTTACACTATCGTAAACAATAGTTTGTACTCTTGCACTGGCATTTGCATCAGACAAAGTGTGTGTGTCAACAACTGAACGTGACAACGTACTTTCAGAGGCTGTACTAACAGTCCCATCACTATTTAGCACCACAACATCGCCAGCAGAAATTGCACCATCAGCAGTAAAGTCAATAGTGCCACCGCCTCCTACACCAGCCGCACTGATAGAAGCTGCTGTAGTTGCGTCAACAGAGGCTATGTTATTCAAGCCCCTACTGTTGCTGATTACTTCTGTACCACTGATTTGAATAGCCATCTTCGTGTT